>Ga0209367_1000364_pt1 | contig 42566 bp, 23 predicted proteins | sample WorMetLIZISLAND2_FD_187412 | JGI IMG/M metagenome (GOLD analysis project Ga0209367, IMG submission 187412) | Marine gutless worms symbiont microbial communities from Max Planck institute for Marine Microbiology, Germany - Olavius geniculatus... ... | reverse complement strand
TGACCAGGCAGCGGACAGAAAGGCTGTTAAGTATGCTGACTTCACGGCGTCCTACGTCTTCGAGCCTATTGCGGTAGAAAACCTGGGGCCCCTGAATGCTTCAGCGGTAGAGTTCATCAGCAATCTGGGTCAAAAAATTAGTAACCTGTCTGGCGACGACAGAGAGACCCAGTTTTTATTCCAGCGCATCTCCGTGACGATCCAACGTTTTAACTCGGTGCTTTTGCACGACTCGTTTTCCATGGATCCACCGGACCAATAGCCATTCCAGCTTTGTTTTTAACTTTTGTTTTTAACCCCCGGGAACCTTTACTACCGGGGGTATAAAAAATAATAATAATAATAATAATGCGATTTGACAACAGAATCATGAACTAGACGGACAGCGAGCGACGGATGCGTGTGTGTGCATGTGTGCGTAGTCCGTAGGAAGGGATAGAGGGCTGAGTTGGCGTAGCTTGAGTGCGTGTGTGTATTTGTGTGTGGAGAGAGCAGCTGAGTAATTCCGATCATTTGCCGTGACATCGCTAATGGACAAAGCACGCGACGGCAGCGCGGTGCAGCGTGTCTGTTCAGTTGACCAGCTTCGCATGCGGAGCGCCTTGACGACCAATGCTATTACTGCAACGACGACGACGACGGCGACTGGAGTCATTTGTAGCGACGCTCGTATAATTCGTGGCTGATGACAAATGCACAGGACGCCTGCCAGTCGCAGCACGCAATATACCTTAGCATCGGACTAAACAGAACGGACAGTAATAATGTGAGACTGACTGGCAGACTGACTGGCCCATATATAGCCGCGCAGTTCTGATGGGTCGAACATTTATTTTCTTTATTCCGTAATTTGGGAAAAAAGTGCTTACTGCGATCTTTAGCTACAAGTAGCCAGTATGATACATTGTGCTGCAGCTGGTAATACGTAAGCCAGCTTAGTATCGTTTCAAGTAAAGGTAAAGGTAAAGTCCAGTACTTGCTGTAGCGCTTCTTACATGAGACGGACTCAAGACCAGAAGCGCTTTACAATCTTGGAAGTGGCAGCTGATTGGCATGAGCTAATAATACCGCAGCGCACTATGCGGCCATCTAGCGAACAACTGAACCCGCGGTTTTGCAGCAAGCAGACATACTACCGCCTCAGTCAGTCACACTAGGCCTTCGCCCCCTAGCCCGTAAGCTACTACTCATTTCTCGTCCCGCGAAGAGTAGGAAGCTGAGTTGGCCTGAGCACATAGTAGGTTAGCAACTTGCTCAAGGTTGCTTGCAAATGACGACAGTGAGAATCGAATCGCAACCTGAAAGTTACGAGTAGACACTAACCAATAGACACTTGCACCTACACAGGCAGGTAGGTGCATCATGGGTTCCTTGAACTCGTCTACCGTACACGTCTACGTCTCTTGCCATCTACACCGTGGGCCATAAAAACGTGCCACTTTACTTTTGTCCATATGTTCGCTTATTATTGACCGATTTTCAAATTTTTTTTACAAAAATAAAGTGGCACGTTTTTTTCTGGCCCACCTTGTATAATTGTTTTTGCCAAATGCACAAGTAAAAGAAGACGTCCAGCGTCAAAACTCTAACGAAGACACCAAACTGTGCTGGTCGTCGCTATGCCGGACAAACTTCTGCGAGTCCTTACATCATCTGCTCCGTCGGCAAACGCTTTCCTGGCGCCCCGTCAGCAATGTAGTGTAGTGCTGTACTTTGGCTGTCTGTTCTTTTTTGTTGCCGTCTTTTCTCAATTTGTTGACGTTCGTATGTATGTAGGCCTCGAAGCAATCAGCCATCGTTTTTGATTTTTTTTCTCTCTGGTTGACCGTGATCTGCGCAATGTTGTTTTAGTGGCACTCTAACTTCGTTCTTGTTTTCAGTTTTAGAAAGCATTTTCTACCCTATGTTCCAGAAAATGCGGCCGCTAACTTACGCAAATTATAACGAGGTTATTTTTGGACATTGGTATTCTACAAGGTAGTGTAGCGACACATGGTTTGTGCGTTATAGGCCGGCGAACATACACTGGAATTCCGAGGAACAGTATAGGCATATGTAATAGGACAGGCAGTGCAAACTAAACGCAATGTACACTGATTGGTGTCTGACATATCTCCATTCATTGCCTGCAGAAACGAATTATAAGCAACCGGTTACATTTCTAGATGCGATCCGGACGTCGTCGTGGGTGCCGATAAATAATCATTAGCTTCGTGGTGGTTTATTTGGCATCTTGTCGCTGCAGCTTCGACTCGATCGATGCATCAATCAAACGCTCGTTCGATCACTGCACCGCATTGCTTATTATCGAGCAAGCGCGGCCGAAATGACATCTTGACGTGTTCGGGTCTACCCTGACATTAGCAACGACGTCGCCGGGATAGAGATGTGCGATATGTCTTAAGGATATAGAAATATATCTATTTTGCGACTGGCGATATTTTTTTTTACAAAAAATATCAGTGAATCACTTAAACTAAATTTTTAAACGATTCTAAAAAGTGACATTTTCACGTTTAAAAAACATTATAGCGTTTCATTATACACAGTCAACCGAAAAAAATATTGCTATTAGTAGAAACAATGCAGTATTTTTAAAATCAATTTTATCGGAAACAACGCCGTGCTTTATATCACGTGATTTCTGAACACATTACGGCGCATATAAAAACGGGTTTGTCGCAGAAAATAAACTTTACAGTAGAATGAATTGACAACGCTTGACGCAATTTTGAAAAAAAAAACTGTTTGAAGATTGTGGCGCCTCGAAAATTGCACACTACAGCGTGCATCTCTATAGGCGGCTCGGACAGCTAAAATGTCGACTTATGGCGCAGCGTCGTTATCTTGCTGCTGATGCTGCTATTAAAAACGATGATACTGATACTGATGATGATGATGATGATGCTGAAGCGATGTAGTGGCATTAGGTCTAGTTGATCTCATGCGTATATGCCACGTCAATTAACTGAATGTAATGTCCATAGCACGCCGGGCGTGTATGACGCGCTGACCTCATCTCGCTGTCGCTGCTACTTAGCAACCGCTGCAGCAGCAGCTGCTGCTGCGTCTGTCGTCCCAGCGGGATGCGCAGTCTGCAACATTTCAGCTCAGTTTCGCGGGTAATAATACCGTGAAAGTCGTTAGCCGCCACGCGATCATGTTGTACTTTGTCTTGACGAATGCGGGCTGTTCGAGCCAAAATGCGCCGAGCACTATTCGATGTAACTTTTCAGTCAGCAGGTCGTAATAACGATTTACATTCTACTGTTAATTTTACATCACTTTAAACTTACGTACTCTATTTTACATGTGCTCTACGTTAAAATTGCGTTCTTGTGCTTTGACATTGTGGCATAATAATCGAACATCGTGATGATAAGGAGAAGACTTCAGAATACTCGATGTTGATTTATTAACACAGGTTGTATTTGTTTTAATGCTTCACCAATGTGCTTTATGCATTAATTTTTTAATGTCTTATAAGCAGTTGTTATTGTTCGTGCATATACAGCATTTTAATTTTGATGTTCTGTCTCATACTTTATACTGTGATCAGTTAGTAGCTGTCAGCAACTTGTTGTATTCATGTCAGCGCTTGTGTTGCAATGTTCTTGAGCAAACCTGATGCGATTTTGTTTGATAATGCAGGCTCGTTTCTCATTTTTTGATGTCTCTAAACATCGCGACAGCAGCGCGACACATGGACGACCATATCGACAGTGTAGCAGCGATTGATGCGTCTCCTGCGAGATGTTGACGTCGCCTCGGTCCGTCTCTCTGTCCGTTCGTTCGTCTGTCGCTGTGTGCATAGCGTTCAGTCGCGCATATACAAACGATACAATCAGCAGCAGCAGCAGCAGCAGCCACGGATGACTGGAACTGACCGATGACCGGTCGAAAATAACTTGCCAACTCACCAGACATCACGCGCTATTATTATATGCTGCTTGGCTGCAGGAGGGTATATTTTAAGCTCGTCGGCTTGCTTTTCAGCTTTTTATTCGTTGATTCTTTGTTTAGTGCGCACAATAAGCAGCACTAACGATGGTTAATTGTCAGTTTTTGAGCTCGATTTGAATATTTCTAGTCGTATCATGCTCGTGCAACATGATTGGCTTGAGGATTATAGCTGCCGATTATTCTCTATTTTGGTTTTTTTTGTTCAATATTTTAGTGTATCTTAATTTAGCCAGATTTTTGTGAGTAAAGTTGTGTGCCTATGATAACCAAACAGTGTACCTATGGTCACCAGTTATTGCACACACATGTATATGTTTCATGGCACTCTTTATATTTAAAAGGTAGATCAAAGAGTGTAGTTATTATCTGTCGACGAAATTGCTGTGAAATCGAACACCGACATCGCGTGACACTCCTGCAGATAACACTATAATGACAGGGCTGCGCTGCCCCAACTGACGTACTAATAACCGATTGGACTGATTTTTTTGTGAAAATCACTCGAATTCGCACGATGCCCAGCCACCATAACGTCATCGATGTTTGTACGATAGATTTAGTTTATGCATTTTACATAATTGCATAAATACGAAGTCGAATTATTTAATAAATATATTGACCAAAAAGTCACTTACACTGCATTATGAGCAAGCTTTGCAACTCGAAAAGTTAGCAAAACTGAACTAGTTTGACGAGTCAGAAGTCACTGCAAATATGAGCCGTTAACACTGGATAAATGCATAGAAAGCAAGTTATAACGCCAATGACTATTTTTTGAGATGAGTCGCTTGCAGTCGACCCACTGTTTAACGTCAGAAGGATAACGTCAAGTCGACAGATCACGAGCGGTTTGACTCCTAATCCGATTTTTTTAAACCGGAATGGAAAAAAATTTGGCTGATATTTGTATAGAAAAATCATAGCAGAACAGAGCAGTTAAAAATCGCTGTCAGTGTAGTGTACAAAAGCCGGTACAGAACGACGTAACTAAACCGAACGGTCGTGGTTTAGTTTTTGATGAACTGACCAATGAACGAGCAAGTCGACGCATACATGCGCTTAGTCACGTAGTTACCGACGCTGTTAGACGGTGCCTACTGTATTGCATTATTGCTTGTCCATTTGTCAGTTCGTCGAAAACTAAACCACGCTGATAAAAGCTCAGTTTAGTTCTCTTTAGTTAGGTCACTCTGCACGCGCCTTAAAGCTGCGGCGTACATTTTGAATTATTAGTGGAAGCTATGACGTCAAGTCCAACCTCTGACGTTCAGTCCATGCCTGCAGCTGACGTCCATATCTTGTTGCAGTCTGTACATTTGATAGTGGACAAGTTCATCATCGGATGGAGATTGACGTGCGGGATTATCGTGTGTTGTTCCCCGAGCGGCTTGGCTTATACAGCTCAGTTGATCCGCGGCGGCGGCTTAATGCGGCTTGTTAGACCACTGGCCACCGGAGTATACAGTACGCTCTGGGGGTCTTTACTGCAAGCACACAGCTATGTAAACCACAAGCACAAAGTGAATCTATAGCCTGTCTTAGGATACGCTGGATAAAACATAAGTAGGCAATAGGCGCGACAAGAAAGCGCGACAGCTGAATGAGAGAGAAGCTGGAGTATAATATTATAAACATGGCATTGACGGGACTTGATAAAGCATTACTGGAATAAATGGCGTCGTTACAGAAAGTTGCTTTCTTCCCCTAAATTTTAGCAATCGGGAAGTTATCTTTTGTGGGAATTTTTTTCACAAATAGTACATTTGGGGCTAAAATTTCCCATTTGTGAGAATTTAGGGGAAAACTGAAAATTTTGAGCATCCATGATTTCCTCCGTCGGAACTTTGCATCTGTCTGGCGGAAAATCGTAACTTTCTGTCTGACTTTTACTTTTTACTCCATGACGCCGCTGACTGGAATCGGATGAAAGGACCATGGCGTCGTGTCTGGTGGTGATGCGGATAATCGCCGGAGGCGCGTTGCAGCGACTGGCAGGTAGGGAGAGAGAAGTTGCATCAGCTGTTAGCTCACACTGCATGATGGAGGCTTTGCACGTCGTAATGCGCGCGCTAAGACTAGCAATGAGTGATGAACGCAGAATGGAATTATAATGTACTGCCCTGTATGACAATGTGATGTCGGTATTAACTACAACTACAGTTTCTTTTGCAGGGTGAGCAATCGTTCAGTGTTATGAGTGTGTCTGCTGTTATTTCATCGTGTTAAAAATAGAGCCTACTTGGTTCTGGAAAAAAGCTCCCCGCGCATTTACTTTCATGTAATCTCGGATTATTATCGCATCCAAGTTTATGCCTGAGTTATTTTTTAAATTCTGAACAGTGCTCAGTGTTAGCGCCTAACTACAATTAACTATTTCCGGAAGGGCACAATTAAGGAAGAAATCCTAATTATATAAGACAACGGACAGGAAAGATCTGTCTTGGGAGTGCAACTTTGAATCTACAATTAATGACTGTGTCGTAAAGATAAACTTTATGCGTGCTGTACGGCAACGTGTCTGCTAGCCTCTGTAGCGGGTGCGTCACTGCGTGGATCAATCTTGCTCTACGCGTCGCAGCTGCATGTAATCAGACATTAATCGGAATGCTACAGCATCGTCGTCGTCGTCTTCGTCGTCGTGGTCGGCCGGTGCAATCAGTGAATCTGCGTTGCTCTAATCAACGACGGTCGAGGCGTGCGACTGGCATAGCAACCCGAACGACGCACCGACAACGCCTTTCATATACGACTTAACGTCGCTTGTAATACGTGTGCACTGCAGCTCAAACGGAAACGGAACAGAGTTGCGTGCGATAAGTGCAAACCGCAGAGTTAAAACACCCGGCGTCATAGGCACGTGTGTGATAATATTATAATAAAAATGTGATTAGAATAATCATATTTTTACAGTGCCCTTAGGTCATGACTTTAGAGGCGTTGGCGGCAGGTTTTATCAGTATTAGTTGCAAGCTAAAGACAGAGAGAACACAAATGCCAAAATTAAAATTAGAACTAAGTTTAAAACAGTATACAGGAACCTTTTAAGCTTATTATCTCGCCCAGCTATCGCGCGTGCAGACAGAGCAGAGGTGTTTTTAGTTTGCGTTTATCGATGTGATCTTTTTCGTTCTGCATTTTAAAACACGAAACATCTGCAACACGTTTTTTGAAAATGTTTATGTTACATGTAACCAGGGCTTTGGGCTAACAATACAGACATCGTATAGCTAGTCGTTTCTGCTTTAACGCCGAGGCGCTTACGTCACCGCCAGTATAATTGCGCCTGTCCATTGATAGCACGGTCTGTTTCACTAATGCAGTTTATGCAGCTCAGGAACGGAACATTTATGTCGCGCGTCCAATTCTGCATGTCACGACCGCTCGCAGTCGGCATCGCTTTGGTCGTAACTTACAATTTGCCGGTGTTCCGCGCAAACGGCGCAACAACAACCACTTGTATGCTTGCCACAGGCAACGACTACGTTATGTGTCGTCGTTGTGCCGTCCGCGCGTTGATGACAAGTACAAGAACGTATTTGCCGCGAAACACAATAACATCACTTGATATAGGAACTGCGTGAGCCGAATTAGTCAACGCAGTCAAAAAACTCTGCTGATAAATTTGTTGTTTTAGGCCTATACGGCGCTTGTGCAGCGCAAAAAGTACAAGTTTGTTAATTATTTTTACGCCACTCATATTGTATGCCTTGGTCCCAATTTTTAAACGATTTTATAAAGCAGAAGCCACAGAGTCGTGGTTTCAAATTGTGCTAGTTTTGAAACAAACGCGTGCGTGACAAATGGACAGATTGAGAGGCGACGTTTCGTTAACTTTGATCGATGACATCAAAGAAGCAATACGCGTACAGGTGACATAACTGAACAGAACTAACACGGTTTAGTTTTTTGACGAACTGACCAATGGGCAAGCAAGGCGTCAGTGGCGTATTTAGGGGGCATGGTGCGATGCCCCCCTTTGGCCCGACCATAAAAATTTTTTACAGGCGACTTTATATGAAAAGGTGCGTTTTTTGCCGTTTTCCAGTAAATTTCAGAAAAAAAGTGGGCGAATTTGCGGCTTCCATTGAACGTTCAAAAGCAAAAAGTGTTTCAGCTTCAGGGGGGCTTCGCCCCCCTGATCCCCCGACCAGGGGCTCTGCCTCTGGACCCCGCTGGGGGCTCCGCCCCCAGACCCCCGTTATAGGCTCGCGCTCTGCGCGCTTGCCATGGTCCCCCTTTGCCAAATCCTACATACCCACTGCAAGGCGTTAGTCATTGGTCATTGGTAGTCAGAAACAGTAGGCCACCGACGCCGTTAGACGGTGCTTACTGTAATACAGTACGGCATGCCAATTGATCTGTTCGTCAAAAACTAAACCGTGTCAGTTCATTTCAGTTCAGTTAGGTCACTCTGTGCGGGTCTTAAGATTCGGCAAGTTGGCATCATATATGGTAAGAATTTATTGCTGAGAAATTCGCAAAAGAGCAGCTAGGCTCTATAGTGCGTTTGCGCTGCAGATTGACTGTTGAAATAAAACCACGCATACAGTCGTCAGTAACAGGTGTCGTGTTTATTGTGCCACGACAGCTTTACTGCAGGCTGTGACAAGCATGACAGTCTGTAACTCGCGACTACTGTTAGCTTAAGCGTGGTTTCCATCCCACGCAACGCACGCAACGTACGCAAACGGAACGAACGCAGCTGACGGAACGGACGCAACGATCGCTTTTATCTTTGCGTTTTGGCTATTGCGTCAGCTGCATTTCTTGCGTACTTTACTTGCGTTTGTTGCGTACGTTGAGCTTGATGGAGACCACGCTTTAATAGGCTACTCACAGGTACGAACGTAAATGCACACGCACGCGGTTGCAGGGGAGAGTCGCTTCGTTGAACGACCGTCCACCACGACTGTCGTCGCGGGTCGTCAATTGTCGTGTTTATTCTATTTTGACACGCTACCGTGCGTGATCTTACTGTACCGCGTGGTGCCATATTGCACGCTAGCGGCAACGCAATTAAACTGTTGCACTTTGTATACAATTTATAAGGAGACAGGACAAGAGTGTATTTAAGGAAATAATACTATTTCATCAGCGTCATCATTGTCGGTTTATTTAAGAGCAAATTTTCAGTACTTTACTGATAACTAGTGCATTTTTGGATGTTGAAAAAAAACAAAAAAAGCAGTCGCTGAATTTAGCTAATGAGTTTTTTTCTACCGACATTTTGTTAATCTTAAACGATCGACATCAGAGTGGCAATATACAAAAAATTGACGTAAGATTCGGCAAGTTAGCTTTAGGTTTATGTAGGAATTTATTGCAGAAAAAAATTGCAAAAAATATTTTTGTTTTTGGCCATAATTGTTAAACATGTTTGGCCAAGCAGGGTTCGTCACATAAAAGGGGCCAGATAATGTTGAACAGCAGCACCACGTTTTCTTGCCCGTGAGAGCCTCTATATGGCGTGTTGCGAAAACTAAAAGTTGGCTTGGTGTAGCATATATTCTCTGGCTTTGGACGCCGTATTGAGAAATCTGAATTGTGCGATATTACCTACTGACTTATTTTATAGTAAGTCTTTGAACATCGATGTTATAAAATTTATACGAGTGCCCCCGTTTTTACTAAACAAACAACCTCATCGTTTTGACCGAAGTAGCGCATAATGTCTGGTGCGGGTGCAAACGAAGACATCTCTCAGAAGAACCATACAAAGTGCTCATCAAAAGCGACGAGTTTTTCAGCGGACAAAGGAAGCAAGCAGATGGTCGTCGCGCCCGCCATGCGTCAAAGCACTCTGTCAGCGTAAAGCACCCAGTCGCTCGGTGGAGGACAAGCTGTAAAGCAGGTGGCGGGAGGGTTCGGCGGAAATTTGTCCCGCGGCGGAGCGCACTGTGTCGCAGCAAGGCAGACCTGGGCGTTAGGCTGCTTCGATTTGTTCTACAACGACCGCAACAAACAGAACTGCTGTGGGCAGAGTTGGAGCCTCATCGTTTTCAGCAGGAGAGTCGCACTGAAACATCGATGTCTCACTTTAATTACCGTCTTGAAACCTGACTTAGTTAGCGTTGCTAATAGTTCTTCTGCGCAGGTGCGAAATTACGTTTTTTTACTGTTGGATCTAATTTTTACTCGCTGTTTTTCACTACTGGAAATATAAAAAATGGATCGCATAATTCGCGCATTATGTGCAAAAGTGTACACATAATTTGCAGATATTTTGTATAAGTTTACTGTCGCTAGTGTACGTCGTTATGCGGTGAGTGACTAAAACGTAGGCATATCTGACGTCGTGCGTACAAGCGTAACGTCGTCTGCTTAGATTGTGACGGATGCTGCTGTGGACAAGACGCCCGTCCGCCTAATGCATTCGAGACGTCCGTCCGTTTGTAACCCGGGCACGCGTGTAGCGCTGGTCGCTCGCGGGCGCCGCCTCCACTGACGCGCGAGTGGAAAGGCGTCGGCGAAATGATGTATCGAAGTCGTTTATTCATTGCCAATTTGTAGAGTCCGTTCGTCTGCCGCTGCCTTGCTTCCTTTCTCTTTCCATTCTCCATTTTGTCTCTTTTCCTACTCCCATCATCTCTTCCCTTCAGCCGGATCTGTTTGCGTGATCATTTCGTACTCATGCGCTATCCATCCATCACACTCACGCCTGCTGCTGCTGCGGCGGCGGCGGCGGCAGTGCTGTTAGCTGAGTGGACAGACTGACCATACACTGGACATAATGACCACGAAGCCAGCATCTCGACGGCACAGCGCTGGGGGAGAGTAATAATTGGTTTCGCGACGGCATAGTGCAAGAACACGGTCTGTCACGGCTCGACCGCGTGCAGTAAGCTTATCGGACGATTTGTTCGTGTTTATCTGCTACTATTGGGTGACTTTGCAGTTATGTTATTGTTGGGATAACATGTCTTTGGTGGTTGATGTTTTACATAACATCATCGTGTCGTTTTTTCGCATTATGCACAATTTTCTGCTAAGGATTTTCCACAAAAGTTGACTGTTCGTTCATCTGTCTGTTTATCTGTCGGTCACTTTGATGTATAGATTGGGATACTTAGAAAGCAATGACACAACAAATAAACTTAAGCTTAGTGTTTTCGCCTACAAATGCCTTAACTAACTTTGGGATTGTGAGGTGTTTAACTAGAACTTAGGTTGGCGATGCACTTAGTTCTTTTTGAACATTCCCAGATCTCGAGTGGAATACATACCGACAGGCGTGATTCTTTTGTCACCAGCAAAACGTCACGTAGCAGCAACGTTACTCTAAACACAAGAAACGCATCGCGCGGTCTCTTCACTACAGCGGTGCGGCTTTATTGCTTACTACTGGTCGTTGATAGGCTATAACAATCTCACGAGCAAAGACAACGTCGTGGAGCTCAGCGTAGTGCAGTGATTGACTAATTCCCACATGCAGTGCGGTGAGTCGTCTGATCGATAGTCAATAACCAGTGCTGCCGTGATCTAGAACTCGTTCCCGAATGCTCACGTCACGCGACGTTTTTTAACGCAACCATGTGCATGTAATTGCTTTGCAGATGCGCGTAGAATAGACATGGATTGCAGATCTGCGTTTCACCGACAGCCGCTTAACGATCACTGACAACAACTGACGAACTGACTCTCTGCAACCGCTGCTGGACAAAGCTGATTGCTAATTCAGGTATCAGACTAACTGTTCACTCGCGCATGCTAATTCTTTTCTTTTTCTGGCGAGAGATCGCGACGCGTTGCGAATGTTTTGTTCCATTTGCGCGTTCTTTAATTTTTATAAACTTACTTGGTAATATTTTAAAAAATTATTTACGTATATTGCAACGTATTACATTTACAGTTACTCTCAATATTTTGATTATTTTAACATTTTGGATTGAGTTAATTTCTGAAGATTTTTTTCGTTAGTACGTTTTGTTAGATAATGCTTGTTATTCTGCTCTTAATATGTGCTGATAACTTTTGTGTGCTGTAATAATAAGGCAAATGCGCGTGAAATGATGTCATCAGTCAACCGCATCATGACTTTGGTGTTGCTCTGCGTCACTCTGTTCAAGTTTTCCGTCGACGCAGCGGCATCGGACTACGTCAGCTATCGTCCACGCCACGAATCGACAGAGTTTTATCACTTGGCGGTAGACCGTGTGTCTGGGACAGTGTTCGTCGGTGCTCGCAATCGCCTGTATCAGTTGGACGCCGAGTTGACGCCCGTCAGGACCGTGACGACTGGACCGCGGCTTGACAACCGGCTCTGCACCGAGTCATTTGGATCAGCACGCTGCGGCGCTGGCGGTACGACCGTCTACGACGCACGGCCCACCGACAATATCAACAAGGTAAAAGAAGTGTAGAGCCTACTCGTAGTAGGCTCATACGCGTTGTTTTTAAGAGTTTAGTTTAATGATTTTTTCACCTGGTAAATTTCTTTTGCCGTGCATGAAAAAGACAACTGAATGTCGAAGTGAATCTTTAAAATAGCAGTTTTAATCGTTGCGTGTGTGTCCTTACATTTTGTTATACTCCGTGACACAAATGGGCTGGCATGGTAACGAAACACTTGGAGTGCCAATACAAAACAACCAATGGGAGAAATTGTAACCAAGTGCCGAGCTAAAACTTAGTCCGTTTTGCATTTTGGATGCTTTACGGTGGTAGACTTGAGTATATTTTCCCATTTCTCGAAATTATGTAAGTTAATATGACGTGTCAGTGTGCTGGGTGGGCGACGTTAAAGGTATTGACGGTGGACGTGGCAAGACGTCGTCTGGTGACGTGCGGCAGCGTCTTTCAAGGCACGTGTCAACTACGTCCAGTCGACAACATCAGTCACGCCCTGGAGCCCGACTCCCGCGGTAACACCGACTACTTCGTGGCAGCGAATGACCCCAGACTGTCGACCATGGCATTCGTTGCACCGGGCCCTGGACACGTGGACGCTCTGTATGTAGCCGCTACCTACACGGGCACTGCAGCGACGGCCGTCAGGCAAGCTGTACCAGCCGTCAGCGTGAGAGCACTGGGCGACAACGACAACGCCTTCAGGTCCCTTTGCACTTTTTGGCCGACCCTACTAACGGTTGCGCCGATGGCACAATGTTGCGTCCGTCTGTCTATCTGTCGTCTGTGTCCGTCTGTAGCGCATGTATTGTGGCTAAAAGGTACATTTTACTGGAAAACTTAATCATGTCGCTACGTGCAACGGTTTGGCCGCAATTTTTAGCAAAAAAGATACCGCCTGCATAGATTACATGTTTGTCGAAGCAGTTTGTACTGTAACCGGAAGTAGTTTGATGTAGAAATACGATCTAATGAGGATACGATCTCGATATTAAATAAGTACCGTTAGGCCTAAATAACAGATTAAACGTAACGAGGGTCAAGCAGTATGGTCTGCCTTTTCTAACGACAGCTGGGCTTTTTGTTACTCCTTTCGAGCGCCTTGTTCCTCGCATAGGCGAAGAAGAGTACTATGGCATCAGTACTGCGGATGATGTGCAAGGAGTATATAAGATTCGTCACACAACGTAACATATTTCTAATAAACAGTTGATTTTGCGCTTGTTTTTCTCACACAGACGCGCTCCGTTTTTATGCTGTAACGCAAGCGATTCCGACTATTGCTACACATTTCTGCATAACCCGTGGTCTGTCTGTCTGACTGTCGTCTGTCACATTCGAGCACTTTGCTTAAACCGTCGAACGAATTTATAAGCCATTTTCCCGGTTTAATGACATTGTGTTAGATGGAGGCCCTGAGTTGACCCCTCGGAAAAGGGGATATTTGGGTCTCGAACCTCCAGCTAAGAATGCAGTTACAACTTACAAACTGTGGCCAAACTGTCAGTCCTTCGCTGCCACCTAGCGAATACAAACGAAATATGTGGATGGACTTACCACAGCGATTCCGTTTTCTGCCAGATTACTGTGGTTTTTGTTCTGATTATGAATTTACGATTATCGTAGACTGTGCACTACTTGTAGACTGGCGCACGTGGACGGCCTGACTGGCGGCACAATGGTCCGGCTGCGTAGCGAGGCCATTGAGCGCTATCGAGTGGATTACGTCACCGGCTTCTCGACGTCTGGATTTAGTTACTTCCTTACGAACCAGCGAGACAAGTTCGAGCTCACTAACGCCGGTCTTCTGCCGACCGTGTCCGGCCAACTCACTTCACGCATCATACAGGCGAGCATTGAATACTGCTTGCTCATAACTGCCATAGGCCTACATACACGTGATGAACAAAAAGTAAGCCTGTATCTTCGCCAAATAATGACGTCATTATTTGGCAAAGTTATGGGAAAAAAGTTGGAGCCTTACTTTTTTGGCTCACTTTGTTTTGTGTACATACATAATTGTGTCAAATATCCAAGCCCGTGGAGAGGGGAAAGGGAAAAGTTTTCTCCGGGCCCCGCACCGATTCGATTGGGGCGCCGCCGTCGCTCAAAAATATTAAGTACACCAAAGTGCGCCATCTTGAAGAGCAGAAATTCAGAAGTTTTATCCATAGATGGACACGCGAAAATGTTGTCCCTGGGCCCCGCTGTGGCTCTGGACGTCCCTGCAAGTATCAACCTATTTTTACAATACTTTTACTAGCTGCATCAGTGATGAACTTGTAAACAAGTTGCGTCGTGAACTATAGTTAGCTTTAAAATACACTGAAGACAACTACGATTATGTAAGCATATACAGAAGATCAAACGCGATTGATAAACAAGCTATGATATTTCGTTTTCTGTTCAGATCTGTCAGAGCGACCGGAACTTCTACTCGTACGTGGAGATGCCACTGCGGTGTCGGTCGTCTGGGGTAGAATGCAACGTCGTGGTCGCAGCGTCACTGTTAGACGGTGGCTCGACGTCACTGGGCGCCGCCGCGCTGCTAGCGGCAGTCTTCCAGTCACGTCTAACGGACGACGACACAGCAGACAACGAAGACCTCATCTCGTCGGCTCTGTGCGTCTACCGAATGTCCGAAGTGCGGGACGCGTTCACGCGAAACATTCGTCGCTGCTTCGCCGCCCAGCAGAAATACGTAGGACTTCAGTTCAGCAACCGCATCTGCGTCTCCCTGGTCAGTATAAGCTACAGTAATGATTCTGTTCATTTATTGTCTGCAGTTTTTGAGTCCATTATAGCTTTTGCCATTTTTTATTGTGCAATCGTCCGCACCCCTTTTCTTGCCTGTTAGTTATTCTGTCTTTTACGGGCTTTCGACTATTTAAATTGTAACAAAAAAGCATAGAAAAATTAACGTCGGTGTTAGAATGTCAAGGCGGCAGTAACCCGTATAATGCCGTGTGCCAATTTCCATTTCAAGAGGTCAAAAGTAAATATCATCGGACCACACAGCCCGAAAAAATGACGCAAATCCAACGTACGTGTTTACTCTCAGGTGGCAGACCACGCGCTGCCCGGTCGGTTCAGGCGCGTCTGGCGGCTGCAGCGCCGACTGCAAAGTAAGCTTAACCATTGTTAGGTTTATTTACAGTCGACGCCTAAAACCGCGGGGAACTGGACGGACGGCCACATACATGTCGGCAGTGGGCGCAGCTGATCTATAGTCGGTCTCTTTAGCATGCTCGATATGGCGCCGGTACGTCATTGCGAACTCGTCGGCATTGGCGGCAAACATTATACAAAATACACACGTATCGTGGGACAAGATGTGATTTAATGTAGTGCCTGGTACGTTACGTTACAGCAGTTTAGTTAGCGGTACGACGACAAACCAGCCGACCGAAGGACCGACCGGCAAGTCGGCAAGCCTGTTATTAGCCAGTGACAATAACCGCGTGTGTAGACCGCGTCTGTAATCTTGTCGATACACACTAACAGCTAGCGACACCGGCATTGTCGTGCTGACATTACAGATTATCACTTCTCTGTCTTCTTGTTTATGTCTGCAGCAAATTGTGTCTGTCTGTCTGCCTCGCAATAGCAGTGGAATATATTTTTCGTCATGACGACTTTGAGCGCGTCGTTGCGCATTGTCAACGCAACACGTCATCGTATATTGTTGCGTTTACGTCGACGATTGCGGCACATTTTCGTTGATAAAACATTATTATACACCAATATTGCAGATGCGCAAACACGTGCGTAGATGGTGGCGCATGAAACGCTGTAGGGGCCTATGAATCGATTTTTACTGCATGAGGTTTGGTCTGGTTTCTGTTACTGTCGGCGCCAAAGTCGACGCAGGAGCGCGCCGTACGACGATTATAAATACGTGTAGAGTTATCGCAGTCAATTCAATACTCTGTAGCCGTGTAGTTTTGTGAATAACGGTTTTCAATCTTCACGCCATTTGATGTAACATTTCAGTTAAGAATATTTTTTTCTAAATCATTTTGCAAACAATAAGCTGTCCATTAAGGCTAGGATGGCAATCGGTCGCCGATTGGTGCTGCCAGTTGCTACCCTGCTTCAATGGTGAAAAATCTGGTTCGTTGGTGTCAAATATTTGAAGTTTTACAGTTGCAGCCATAAAAACGTGCAAAGCGATCGAATTTACGTGTCTATGGAGATAGTTGGTTTTTCACATGTTCGAGCAAGATAGTGCACTATCACACCGAGCTTGCAAGATGTTGAGTTTTTGGACCACAAGACGCCCGATTTCATGTTTCCATGTTGCTCAGTGCTGACACAATAAGCATTTTTCATTAGCGAACCAGATTAAGTTCACCATCGAAGCAGGGTAGCAACTGACAGCACCAGTTGAAACTAGCAAGTTTGTACCTGTGACACATTATGACGTCAGCGTTACATCACGACTAGCAAAGAATATTTAATTAACTGCCATACTTTGTTTAAATATTTTGAATTAGTATTTCCCCAGCTGCAACTAGTAAAAATGTCATGTAAATTGCTCATAATTTGAGTAAATTATGGAAAAAAACAAAAAGGGGTCTTATGAAACACCGTGTATACGTAGGACGGCGTGAGATTGAAGTGCCCATCTATCGATTGTGTTAAGGGCATTGAGATCAACTCGAGCTACTGTGGTGAGATGGAACAGAACGGTCCTCTGGTTGGAAATGTGCCGCTGGACTCCGACGCTCTGATGATGTTTCCTGGCACACAGTTGACTGCCGTGGCGCTGACCAATGTCGACGACCAGACTGTCGCCTTCCTCGGCACTGACAACGGACACATCCGCAAAGTAAGATCGTCCAATTCATTTGCTGTTTGAATGATTAAACGTGTGCTAAAACTAAGCAATCACAGTATTTTCTGATGAGATGTTAATAAAAGCAATTAATAAATAAAACCTAATACAATACTGAAATATTGTTCAGATGTATGCAGGTGTAGTCTAAAGAATTGAGACAAGACAATTTTTCAAGCCGTGATTACTTGCGAAATGATTATCTTGCGCAAATATCGCAAAATAGTTAGCAGAATTGCTCGCATTCTTTTTAGATGAACATTGATTAATTAATTAGTCAGTCCATCAGTTTATCTATCTATCAGTCAAAAGTAAAATCTGACAAAATCTGACCGATCTGACAAAAGACGTTTTGTCGTATGTTGCAAACGAATTCGAGGCGGATGAATATTTAAAATATTTCTGCGACATTTTTACTTGTGACCACTACCTTAGTTCGTTTTATTAGACTCTGTTTCTTTTCGGGTAGCTCGCGTGCAGTTTCTAGCTGTTGTTTTTGTTGCTGCTGCTGCAGGTATCGTTAGGAAGTGATGACACTTCTTATCAGTACGATGATATCAGCATTGTGGAAGGATCCGCGGTCAACAGAGACCTTGTTTTCACTGCTAACCACAGCCATCTCTACGTCATGACTACTGAACAGGTCAGAGATGTATTGATGACAAATCCTCGTTATCTGTGCATCTTCTGTGTATGTGAAATAGGCGTCTATTTGATGGTGATACATGCGACTTCACTTAATACTTGCATTTTTGTTATAGTCAATATCAGTATAGTAGTAGGCCTAGGGGTCTGCCTAAACACCGCAGATCACCACAGATCACCACATATCAGCTGAGATGGCAGATATTGTTCAAGTTTGTAAGCTTTCGATCGATGTATAATAACACCACAGATTATCTAAATCCTAAGCCTAATTCTATTCCTAATCCTACCCCTAACCTTAACCCTATTAACCCTGCGATGTTATATACCGACCGATCTGAAATTCAAAAACTAAAGCAATATCTGCCATTTCAGCTGATCTGTGGTGATCTGCGGTGTTTAAGCAGACCGAGTAGTAGTAGTAGTAGTAGTAGTAGTAGTATTAACAACAACAGCAAAATTCTTACATTTCAAGAAATCTCGATAATAGACACATGGGAAAATGGAAAACACGCTCAAAACAGTGCCGTGATACTAAAAACGCTTTTGACTATATGAAGTTTTATACGATGCCGTTCACGTTCGTTGAAACAGCTTTATTGTAAACTTATAAGTTGTGCCCACATCTGCAAGCTACAAGTAAACATTTACGCGAGAAATGTGTCATTCTAGAAAGGCTTTTGACGTCCATCGAGCGGAAATGGACATACCGACCGGTTACTCCTGCCCTAAAAAACGTTCAATCCAATTTTGTTTTTATACCTTTCTGTTTTTGAGTTAATAGCCCGTACAGGACAGACGGACAGATATCGGACGGGCAGGACTTGTAACACGGCTCACTAATACCCCGTTTACACGATCGAACAAACGTCGAGCAAATATGAAGCATGCATAAATCATAGCCTACACGAAGCAATCATCAAGCGAACATCGAGCAAATATCGATCAATTATATATGTTAGCTGGACGTGACAGCTCGTCGAGCCAGCTTCATCGTGTAAACGGGGTATAATAACAGTGAGCACACTGGTTGCGTGATGTTCAGGTGACAAAGCTGCCAGTCTCGGAGTGCAGTCGGTTTACCAGCTGCGACGAATGCCGTGCCGCTAGTGACCCGTTCTGTGGATGGTGTTCTCTCGAACGAAGGTACACACTACTTCATCAAGGTTGCATGCAAAATATAACATTTCTAAAACAGTGTTTTATTTATGATTCAGTCGCAAAATGATGTATGCTCTTTCTGGTCTATTACTCATGTCGTTGTCACATATTTTTGCATTATATATCTTTATTTTGCCAAAAACTATATAGCAGTGAAAAAACGCTTAACTGAACTCAACTAAACATAACTAAAAACCGAAAAGTTTTTAAAAAGATTTATTTACAACTACAGTTCAAGGTCTATATAGGGGAGACTGAGTGTGCTGATCGCTTGTGCACACGACACAGATGCAGTAGCCGCGCGTCATGCATGGATTCGGACGCAGACAAACGCTGGTTGTCGTCTGCCGCCTGGGAATGCATTCGCATTCCGCAACAATTTGTTAACCCAGTCAGCATTCCAATCACAGCCAGCATACAGGTAACACGCACGCACGCACAGACAGCTACTGTTATTTATCATTTGACACGGAGCTGCTTGTACCATTTTCGTGCAGCCGCTTTTTTCATTTTGCGGGATTGTTTCTCCAATGTAATGTTGCACATTTTTATTGCGAAACTCGAGCTTTATAGGCCTAAGTGTGTTAAAATGTGCCTGTTTGAAAATAAACTAGAAACATGTCGGCCAGTGTCGACATATTGCGCGGCCGTCCGCTTTTAGCTGCGTAACTTTAATTCTTATAGGTGACCTCTAACCTTTGAAGGTAAAAACTGGCACGTCGATTACTCCCAGCCTTGGAAAAAATTTCATCAACTTTCGTTTTCTTACGTCTTTCAGTTTTCGAGTTAGGACTGGGAGCCAGACGGACGGACGGACGGACGGTCGGTGAAGACCAGTAATGCGGCTTGTTGGTACAGCCGCGTCATAGCTATCATGATGATGATGCTGATGATGATACTGCAAATCGATGCGTAAAGTTTTTCCCGAGCCGTAAGGCCCATAGGGCGGTGCTGATCTTCGTTTCGTTAACCCTCAGCCAGACACCTGCTTACCCTGCAAGACCACATACGAGGCTAGAGCAACGCGCAGTGTGTCTGTTTACGTCGCCAGCTTTTGCTTGTTTTCATTGCGCCTACCCGCGGAGGGACGGCCAGGCTGAGTTGACGATGCGCTATGTCAATGCAGGTATCAATAGGTGTGAAGGCGCTACCTGTGCCTGCTGATGACCACGATTACCTATGTGTGTTTGGCGCCAACTGGACAGTTGTCGGAAACGTGTCACCGAATGAGATCAAATGTCTTACTCCACCACCGACCACCTTCGCTACACTTTTCCATTCCATGCGCCAGCAAGGTACAGCTAGCTGCCGTATATTATATGAACCGCAGTTATGATGTTGTCATGGCTTGTGCGGAAGCGATGTGCCAATTCAATGTGAAAGCAAAAATTCGACTCTCCACAGCTCTGACATTTTCAAAAGATCTTTCTAAAACTCAAAGCCAAGAAAGATTTCTGAGATACGACCCCACGTGCAAAATTTGGTTGACGTGGGACGACGAAAAGGGGGTCTGCTAAGGAAAAGCACTTTGTGTACTTTTTATGTACTTTCTGGTTTTGTATTCTTGCTTATGCCTACAGGCCACACCATAAAACCGATCATGACCAATGAGGGCTCAAAACGCATGTTTCCGCGTAAGATAGTGTCTTTTGGAGGTCTCTATAATAAAAAGTAACGTTTATGGGTCAAAACTCTCCTGAAAACATGTTTTTGGGGCTTAAATAGGCGTGGTAACTTAGCCTCGCTGTAACATTGTTGGTCGCATGATCGCATCAACGAAGTTACTCGACGTTGGGTCGGGTTAGTACTGAGATGTGTGACCGTGCGTGGGTTTGCCGTATTCGTATTCAACCAAGCCACACAGGCCAACTCAGCCTGGTCGTCCGTCCGTGGGTATAGGCGAAACAAGAAGCCCAGTTGTCGTTAGGATAGCGACCGTACTGGTTGTCAATGAAATTCAAGGTCATCCAAGGTCGATGATTTTTATGTCATTTGAAAGCCAATATTCGACTTTCTATTAGTGGGAGTGATCAATAGCAACCCAGGCCATATCTCTTACCATTTTCGAGATACAGCCACTTATAGCTTGAAACATTCCATTGAAAATTGCGGCCAAACCGTTGCAGATGGAGACATGGTTATTATTGAAAGCCTATAGGAAGTCGCCCGCGCCCTATCCAATGGTATTATTGCCGACACTTGTATGACTTACCGCTTAGGCACAATACCACGCGATTAACATATTATAGTGCGTTATGTTTTTTGAAGGTCATTTAAGGTCAATATATACAACTTTATTCACCATAAATGAAATGGTAGCACAGTTAAAAACGTTAACTAAACTTAATTAATAATAATAACAATCAAACTGACAGTAAACATACCATATTTAGCTAACAACTCATGAGCAACGTTCGATAGTTTTGACATAAATTTAACACTTTGTATCGAAAGCTGCAGTTAACGCCAGTATAACACACGTCGCGCGTGGTGACACGCGGTCATCTTGCCAGGCGATATAAACAGCTACAGTTGTAAATAACTAACAAAAATATCGGACGTATGTTTCGCAAATTTTTTCTCACAATAAAAACGCTTTGCTAGGGAAGACAAGTTACAGCCCATACAGTTTCTGTTGCAGTACTGACCTTCAAGGTCATCCAAGGTCAATGATTTCCATTTCGTCTGACTGTTCGATCAGTTCTACGTCTCATGCTTTACATTTGAAATAAGCACTGACGGGTCTACGCGTGAAAAATGTGCTGCACCTCAGCCGAAAATCGCAAAAAAATCGGATAATTGCCAAATGAATCATCAAGCATTTGCAAAACATACTTGCAAATGTTCATATTTTACGTGCGTCGACGGCCTTCAGTCTCTATAATTTGTGAATTTGTCGCGTGTTATCTGTCAGATTTTGACGTCAATTTTCACAATGACATGGGCGTTGCGTGCGTGTTGCGTTTAGATCACGTGAACTTGTCTTTGTCGATTCGTTCTTCTCAGACTCAAGTCAACTTCCTCAACACGTCGCTAACGTTCTATGACTGCAGCGTGCATCGATCGTGAGTTGTTTGTTTTTACTGCGGTACTTCAGTGCATGCTGCAGACGCTAGCATTCATTCGCTTTCATTCAGAGCTGAATAAAAACGTTTCTTGAAAAAACCCAACAAACCCTAGGTTTTTGAACCAATGTTTTAATAATCTGCTGTATTAAATATTATAAAATTATTTGGTTTCTAGCAATGGCCTAGCCTAGCCCGACCCCGCAATGTTTGATAATGCTTTGATTCTGTATTGATAATGCTGCTGTGTTGCTGCTGCTGTTGTTCAGTTGCACGGCGTGCACGGGTTCATTGTGGAGCTGTTCCTGGTGCATATCTCGACATCAATGCATCCACGCGGACAATGATAACTCCAGCAGCTACCGCAACCGACTCACCCACGACCGACAGGTTGTCTGCCACTGCCGCACATTCCTCATTCACGCCTTCCGTGTCTGCTTCTTTCTAGACGTGTTATAGCCAATAATGTAGATCACAGATGTAAAAAAAAAACGTTACTCTGCGGCCGTGAATCATCCGCTGACCGGATCAGTATAAAACTGTATCCTAAATACAGTACGAATTTTCTAGTAAGTAAGTTTGTATGTTGCAGAACATACGGGACATGCTAGCTTATGTCATATTTTGTGCGTTATTATCGCAGGGTGTATGACCGTTTTGCACTACTGGTTGAGAGACACACACATGGGCTGCTATAATATACAAATAGTGATTGGCGTCGAGGTTATTATTAAAATTTTTTTCAAAGTTCGTAAAATATTGCCCGAGGTCGAAGACCGAGGGCAATATTTTACGAACTAAGGAGAAAAAAATTTTCAATAATGATTGATGACTCTAGTTGCTATTTGTTTTATTATACCTCAACGCAGAATTTGTGTATTTAACGGTCCTTTCGAATAAAGTAAACAGACAACGTGGTCGTCTGCTAATAACGTACGATGTACGATTTAGCCACAATATTTGCATACACGACACTACGACGTACAGTTTAGCTACAATGGATCCAGCCGTGTGTCGTCGGCGTGGTCATAGACGTTTTGAATATTAATGAGGCGTGACCAGTCAAAAATCACTTTAATATTTGCCTTGAGGGCCAGGGCCGTCTTTTGCCAGCGTGGGGCCCTTGGCCTAACTTACCCGCGGGGCCCCTGATACCACATAGTAACCTGTGACTACACTACACCACAAACTGCAGGATAGGCCTCTGTTTGTAAGGTAGGCCTGTATCTTGTGTTTTTTTAGGTCTTTAATTTCGCGAGAGGAACGAACGAAAAAAATTGGACCATAAATTTTAGCTGCTCCCCCGCAAAAAAATCTTGATTTTTAAATTAAGTTTAAGTTGTGACAATAATTCATCTCTAAGGCGATGAAACATAATTTAGAGTGATCATCGATCCGTCGTCCGTTGCGCCGATCACCGCCATAGCGCGGGGCCCCTTTGGGGCGCGGGGCCCTTGGCACAGTGCCAAGGTGCCACCCCTTAAAACGGGCCTGTTGAGGGCAATATTAAAATGATTTTTAACCGGTTGGTTGAGCGTTTGGTGAATAGTGCGTATTTGAAAATGTCACGTGACACGATTTGGACCAGTCGCGTGCACGTATTTTGCGATGAGGTATACTTTATTATATATTTTTGCTTTTTTGTCGTAATGAAAAGATATATAATAATATAGGTCAGTGCTGATTGTTGTTGATGTCGGTTTGATGGCTGTGCAGCATTGTCCAAGCTTACGTCACGTTGATGGCACACAGTTTTTAATACCGTCTGGAATTGCCCGCGATATACGACTACCAGCTGCCTATCTGCCGCCTGTCAGGGTTGGTCATTTTTAGTCAGTCAGCCAATTTTAATTACGCCAATATCATATAATTTTGTTTAGACATTTAATCATTAGCAGCAGCATTGTCATTATTGTTTATAGTGCCCCGTTTACAGATAATAAGGACAGCTGGGCATTGAGTTGAAAGCCATGTTACAACAGTATGATTTAAGCCAGCACATAAATATTTAACACCAGAAGCCGACGAACGAGGCCCACATAGACCTACTAGCTAAATTTAAGACCACTGCTAATTTTAAAACACAACATCCTTACTTCTCGTTTACTCAAAACATTTTTAAAACCACGCCAAGCCGCTAAATTGTTAGTCGGTCCCCGCCGAGTCGCCCAGATCTTGTCAACAGTGCTAGTCGAGAAGTGGTCTTCATGCAGTAAGATGTAGTAGAATTTGGCCTTAATCGCATACTTTTAATCTGATCTTATGTTGCTTGAATTGACGTGTAGAAATCAATCATCGTGTATAACTGATAGCCGATCTGTATAATTGCTGCAAGGATCGTGACGGCGGTGAATTCGAGTGTCTGGTTCATTTGACCTCTCCGCCGGTTCACGTTCCAGCCAAACGACACTCGTCAACGCTGGTCGTCTGTCAGCCGGCCGTTGTAAGTCCACCAACTTCTGTCTCTCTTACTACTGTGTTAAACTTATTTAATTATACATTATTAGACGAAATTGCTCTTGTTGCGGCACAAACGATTTCGTTTATTTTTGTACATTTTTCCTAAGCGTGCTCTTTCTGTCTGTCATCTGCCGTTTGTCGCATTTATGCTATTAAAAACTTAAATCTTATGCTTAAATCTTATCTTAAATCTTATGCTTAATCTTATGCTTAAAGCGTTCGACGAATTCAGTTACCATTTGGCAAGTACACGTGTAGGTTTCGCATCGTGACACATTGTGTTAGATGGGGTCTTTGACACCCCATTGTAGTACGTTTTACTGTTAAAACGTGCAATACAAAATTGAAAATATGCTACAGTTTTTAATAGCATAAATTGCACTGAGTTTTTTCTTTAGTACTTTCTGGTATTTACTGTCTTTGTGTTTTGATTTTGACACGGTGTTCTTATTGTTTATATTTTTGTACTACCAATATTTGGTGAATAAAAGTTGTGCAATGACTTCAATTGTGAACTCTGACTTATAACAGGTTGTCGTAGACTCGCAGTTGAACGCTTGTGTTTTAATGTTTTTATCCGCAAGTAGATGTTTTCAAGATCTGTGGTGTAGTACTGGTATGCCGTGGAGGAGGCGCAGAAGACGGTCAGTGTGGAAGTGCTCTGGAACGGTCGATATCTGCTTGACGACAACTACGGCACCACAGGTCACTACTCGCAGTGCTCGCCGACTCACGGGGGGCAGTGTCACATGGGCGGCTTTCCGTTTTATGTACATTTTTATTCACGGAAGCAGCGAAGTATTATAACGACGATAACAGCAGGATGGTGATACCAACCAGTGGCGTCGTGATAGGGAGGGCAACGGAAGGAAATTACCCTACCCTTTTCCCCCTAAATTCTAGCCTGTCAGAAAGTATTCTTATTGTCGGATGTCGGTAAATTTTTTACCAGCAATACATAATTGGCTTTAGCCAATTGGCGGCCCTGTTTTAACTGTGCATGCAGTGGTGTGGACAGAAATGTAAATTGGAGGGGCTTCTCTGCCTTCCTTTTTTCTTCTTTTTTTCTTTACCTTTGTTTTCTTCCTCTTTTTCCTGCCACTGCCCTTTTTCTTTCCCCCTTTTCTTTTTTTTTCTCTAGGGCGGAGCCCCAGCCGAAATCGAATTTGATGCACTATAGCCTTAAAATATTACATCTGGTGGCAACAGTTTTCTGGAGTCCCTTATGTCTATTTCTGACAAACAATTATGTCCGGCTATATAATTGGGGCCTGCACCCCTTGTGTACGTCACTGTGAGCGTAAATGTCGACGTGCCTTCGCCACTTCTCCTCCGTTCCTGCTTCTCTCTTTCTTTTTTCTTTTTGTTTTCTTTTTTCCCATCCCCTTCAGCTGCGAAGCGGCCCTTTTAAAACCAGCTAGATGGTCTAGGGAGCGCTGTAAGTTCTCCTAGTGGGGTCCGGGGTGGAGTCCGGGCCGCAGTCGCATTTTGCTGCATTGTATGATACAAATTCACAAAATGCACCTGGTTGCAGCATTTCTTCGTTTAAACTGGCTGGTGAATTTATAAGAAATTTTTAGAGTCCAGAATGGCGGCCGCCTGAAATTGGCGACCCTGTTAAGTTGAACACGTTGAACATGCCTAACGCCGGCTCTGGTTTCAGTTTCGGTTTCGGTTTCGATTCGTAACTGATATCGTAATAAATGATCGGTTGTGATTGCAGTGACAGTGTTCAAGTGCGACGTGATGGGCCCGGACTGCAGTACATGTCAGAGCATCCAGACGGCGCCACTGACGTCAATGTACCACTGTCAATGGTGTGGTAATCGCTGTCAACACAACTCAACGTGTGATCGCGCTCGACTGCCCGCCACTTCCCGGTGTCCGCTGCCTGTCATCGAATCGGTATCAAACACAATATACTGCAGTAATAATGGTAAACATGTCCTATTTTCTGTATGAGTTCAAGGTGCTAAAATGTTTTGCAGTATTTTAGAACAAAAAACGTTTTATTTTGCGTCAAACCAAGGTCTGGTACTAACGTTCTAGCAACGGCGTAAAGAAATGGCTTTGATCTAACAGCTGATATGAGAGTTAGTTGATTAACGAATTTTAAAATGAGCAATAACTAAAAACGTAGAAAATTCGATACTACAGCACTTTCGTATACGTCATATACACAGGGCCCGAGTTATAGCAAAAGCTGAAAACATCGTTTTATAGAAACGTCAGTAATACTAGCTTAGTTAATAAATTTAATCAATTTTGTAACGGTCAGCTGAAATTGATTTTCTGACTGCTATACTGCTAAGTGATAATCGTTTTGCTAGCTATAGCGTGATGAGTTATTACTGTCCGCTTTAGCGACGACAGTTTTTGTTTCCAGCATCGTCACTGCGTTTTTCTCTCTGTTAACATGATAACTCATAAACCGCTACACTGAGCATGATGACATTTTGTATGAAAATATGTTTTGACAACCGCAAGAACTCTATTAAATTTTAAGGTCACCGGTCAAAGGTCAAGGTTATAACACCGGATTTTTGGATACTTTACCATTGCAAGATAGGACCATGCTGCTACTAGCTGCTGCTATGCAAGGCCAGCTAGGCGGACGCTGACGTTATTGCTACTGTATAAATATCGCAGCATATCACGGCGGCTACCGTGGACAGCTTTAGCCTTGCGCGAGGTTTGACGGTCCAGTTGTGAATTGTGTTGTATGTATCTGCAAGGTGGAGCCTCTGACGGGACTGGTTGAAGGCGGTACGCTGATAACATTGCGAGGCTCTGATCTCGGCACTAGCTTCGATCAGGTGCGACATTCGGTCACAGTTGCCGGCGTGCCGTGTGAACTGCTCGCGTCAGAATACACCGTTTCCAGACGGTCAGTCTTCCCGTTAGCTCTTCCTACTTATTATCAGGCTCTTTCTAGGATGTGATAGCTGGGGTGTCGAGCTTAGGGCAAGAGTTCCTGGATAGGCCTCAAGTTTCTGACGGAAGGGAGGTGTGACAGGCTGGTCTATCATTAGGTAGGCATAGGCCTACATTAGGCCCGGTCTGGCGACTTACTTAATGAAATACAAAACGACGTAGAAAGTAACCCAGCTCTGTATGATCATTTCGTTCTGTGAGCATATAACACCTCCTGTCAGATATTGGGGAATGGGTTATCAAGAGAGGAAGCCGGAGGTGTTTATGAAAGCTGTGGGTATTAATCACAACGAGGTGTAGACTGTAGAAAACTCCTTGTAGTGAACACCGGACTTAACTTTAATTCACCGTATCTCAGTGCTTTGTTTTCGTATTTTGCCGAGTACAATGTTTTTTGTTCAATTATTGTGATGCCTGTTCTGTTCAGAATCGTATGCAAGACCGGAGCAATGGCTGATTCACAAGAAGGATCGGTAATTGCTAACATTGGCGAGGCGGTCATACTTTGGGAGACACGGTTCAGATATCAGGTTCGCCTACACTGACTCGTTATGATTATTATCAGTGCCAAAGTAATTCTCAATTATTGCTGTAATCATTACATCGGTCGACCGTTTGTAAAATATAGTCCTGAGGGAATTAGAACATTACTTTGAATTAACATTTTAAAGTGGGTACGGGCTTCAGTTTGTGCAGTTGCTTGCTGGCAAACTGCCAGCATTGTTATTATCATTTGTCCGCATTAATAATTCGTTGAATTGCGATATAAAACTAACCGTATGTAGGAGCTAATTACTTAGTAGGCTTATCAGTTCAGCTCGATGTTGTATTGGTGACATGTACAGAGTCCGCAAGTGACTGGTGTATGGCCGTTGATTGGTCCACGGGCGGGTGGCACTGAAGTTACAATCACAGGTCAGGAGTTGAACACAGGCAACGATATACAAGTGCTGCTAGACCACGTACCGTGCACTATCAACCGGTTAGCACTGCCAATACTGCACCAGTCTGTAAAATCGTTCTAGTCTGCGTCATGGTTGCACTAAACGTTGGCAAACGTTTTTTGTTATTTTCCATAACGTTGAAAGGGAAGTGTACGAATAACGGTAATTGAACATATCCATTACAAAAATCAAAGTGCTGGCGAAAAAAATGATAGTGTTTTGTATTCAAATTAGCACCACAACACTCTAGTCATTGTCAATATTTCAAACAACAACTAAAACTGTGGTAACATTTTTATTCACGTTTGCAAGCGTGTTTTTTTTCCATTGTTTGTTGCAGAGGTCTGCATAGCTTTTTAACGACGGACGTAGGCCTTTAGTCTTGACATTACCAAGTGTATGTGTATGTTAAATCACAGTATGGCGGTGTAAACCGTGAGTGTTCAATGAACTTGCGCACATGTAGGTCTACACACATTAAAACACACTTATTTCATGGTCGCCGACGGTCGGTCGCGTATCTTACGTACGTTCGTTTTGTCGCGCCTAGCTGATTGCACCCGCGTGAAGTTATCGACTCGTTATACCACTACGGACATAGTGCGAAAGATAGGTGGTACGAGGGTGACGACAGTGGAGTAAATTTATCGTACAAAGCTATTGGTTTGGATGTGTCGAACAGCGTGAAGACTGGCAGCAGTGGCGGGGCGCTGATCGTGTGTAAGACGTCGTCAGTGCTGAATGCCGGTTCTCTGCCGGTGACACTCAAGTTCGGTGACTCAGTTCTTGAGCTCGATGATCGCTTTGTCTACACACAGGATCCGGTCATTAGCGACGTCAGGCCTCTCGCGGCTTTCCACAGGTATATAGTAGCACAGAAGCTAGCCAATGGTCGCTTTTATGCAGGCCCTCGAGGTTCGGGGGCCCCGCCGTCGCCCAGAAATATAAAGTGCACCAGAATGCACCACTTTCAAAAGAAAAATTCAGAAATTTTCTCTCCAGCGGGGCCCCACAAAAATGTTTGGGGCCCCACAAGAATGTTTTCCCGGGCCCCGCTGTGGCTCTCGACGGGCCTGCTTTTGTGCTATTTCTAACTGAATACTTTCAGCGACCTAGAAACTATTAAACCACTTAACCGGGGTCTCCCAGCTCTTGAGGCCCTGAGCGGGGCGCTACAGAATTAAATAATGTCGTCTGAGAATACAAAAATTATATTCATTTTTGGCCGCCATGGTGGTTTTGACCTAGACTTTACTCAGTAGCTTATTGCTCGTTAGCTGGTGGGGAGGGACCCTCCTGAAACCACACCGGCTGTCACAACACTACCATGGCCAAAGGGGCCCTGGGTCCTTTTTTAAAAAGGCAATAAAAATTATTTTTCAGCTGTTTGGACCTCGCTTCTGAGGTTGCAACGGTTGAACCAGGGTCTCTCAGAGCTTTGCTACACCACTGAGACCCAAATTTTGTATTTGTAAAAAAAATTTACCTACAAGGAAACTTTTTTGGCAGGCTAAAATTTACACATTTTGTTACTGTTGTCGTTATATAAGGTTTGCTGTGTTTCTGATGACAGCGGCGGAAGGTTGATCTCAGTGACTGGCAGCTACCTGGATGTCATACAACATCCCGTCATTAACCTGGACGACCGACGTCACAAGTTCAGCTCAAACGTGCGTGCGTTATTATAACAACATTTACTACACGAGCTGTCTGCATTTGTGTTTCGACATATAGACTGACGTGCCATATTATCAGTGCGAGTTAGGACTTATCCTTCAACAAAATCACAAGAATGACACTCGTTTAACTTTATTGCCGTAATAGGCCCGATCTTTGTCTGTGTGCATGTCTGCCTGCAGAAAGTTAATAAGCGCTAAATTGCTAACATTTTGTTAATATTGCAAGTGTCATAAAGTAAGCGCAAGTTGGCACGATTAGTGATAACAGAAAGTGCGTAAATACGATGGTGAGAAGGAAAACGTATATAACGAATGACAGCAAAATTATTATTACGACGTACTATTGTTGTTGTTGCTTTTGTACAGCTGTTCTGACAGACGGCATTACAAGCCCTGTCCGTCCGTCTGTCTGTTTGTTCCACATCTGCAGGCTACGGGTTTATAACTATCGCGTTGCTTAGTCACACGAAGACTCACAAGAAATCCACCTGACGTTCTCCGTCTCGTCAGTGCGGTCATCATCGGCAATAGATGCGACAGCCAACAAGACTAGAAAAAAGCGTAAAAAAATTAGAATAGGTGTGAACTTTTCCCAAAGCAGGATTAACAGGTGTGGCAGTTTTCGCTTTAAAACGTCACAGGTCGCGGTTAGATTATGGTTACGGTTATGGTTGCACAATGCAGTGTAGGCGGACAGCCGCAAAATACGTCAGCACTTGATTGAAGTATCGTTCTGCTGCTTATACTTACTTTTTGTGTTTTAGATGCCGCGAATTTTTCCGTTGACATTGAGCGCTATACAAATTAAATTACTTACTTGCTTACAAACTTACTTATTATCATTACCGTGTTGTGGTGCGCAGTGTACCGTTGCCAGCTCGACGCTGCTTTACTGCCCCTCGCCTCGCCTGCCTGCCGTCACGTCACCACGTCGACGTCACGTGACGTCATCGTCAGCGACGTCATGGTCAGTCCGAGAGTACCGCGTCAGCTTCGTGATGGACGGCGTGGAAACGGTGCGCGATCTGTCCGTACACTTTCCCGACGTCCGGTCTCTGTTCCGCATCTATCCGGATCCAGTCTTTGACCAGTTCCGTGCTGGAAGAAAGATCTACAAGGGAGAAGCGCTCATCCTAACGGTATGTTTCTTGTGTCTTTTGCGGCTAGAATGCATGCTAAACTTCTTATCTGTCGTGGATGACATTTTAGGAAAATTGATAAGAACTTTTTATGCGTGATGCAGTTTTTCCAGCGTTTGTCATAAATTAAACAAATTATATACAGATTTGCTTGCTGTACTGTATTTTGTGATAAAATAAATATTGGAATAGCATTCTGAAGCACTTTGTAGTTAGTAGTTAGGACGTTTAGCCATAAACAAGTGTTGATACGATGTTTTGCCATTCTGCCCATTCTACAGCAGGCGATGGTACACAGAGCTGAATGCTCTGCGTCCAATTTTAACCGTCTAGTTTTTTTTCATAACAGTATACATGAGGGCCTAAAGGCTAAATCTATAAAAGCATTTGATACAAATGTTTTATTTCAATCCTAAAAGGTGTTATCGCGTGTTTTGCTTTGTTCCAGGGCCAGAATCTGAATCGCGCGTGCAGAGTTGGTGAGTTTTCCGTGTGGATCGGCAACTCGTCGTGTAGAGTGAATTCAGTCGATTCGTCCACATTGTATTGCTTGCCACCCACTTCGCAACCTGCCGGACTTTCACCTACTGGACAGTTCGACTCAAATGTTCTGCCTGTCGTCAAGGTAGGCCTTAGCCTGTCAATTACATGTATGTATTGTAAAAATATGCACATGCAAAACATTATGTGAATAGCTCTATGAAAAAAGCACACGACAACTCATAAAAAGTTGATATTTTGGCACACTGAATAGTAGCCTATTTATGAGAACTAAGTGAGAATATTGCTACGTAACAGATTAGATGCGAACATTTGTCTTCAGTATAACTTCGGCAACAAACAAAAACTGTAAAAATATTTTGAGGGTCCAATAAACATTTAGGGACGCAGGTTTTTTGGAGAGAGACAGCAACCGAAAGCACAGACATTTTGTGGCCTAATAATTTTTATTATTTAGGCCACGTTAAACCCCTTATGGTGGTTTAAGTCGCAGTAGAGTGGAGCGTGTGCCTACAGGTCGGCGTGGGTAACCTGCTGTACGAGCTCGGTCAGCTGCAGTACCAGCCGCACCAGTCTCTGGTCGACAGTGCGGCAGACTACTGGATCGTCGGCGTGGCGGTCACCGCCGGGACGCTGCTAACAGTGATCGTCATCATCCTGGGTGTCTACAAGCGCAAGAGCACGCGAGCGCAGAGACAGTTCAAACGACTCCAGCTTCAACTCGATTCACTCGAGAGCAACATTCGCAACGAGTGCAAGCAGGGTCAGTCGGTGCACCGCTTGATTTGTGCCGCCACCGGTACTGTTCGTATGACGTACCGACACTTATTTTGGAGGCACTACGCCGTATCTGCACTTTTTGTTGTCATAATGGCATATGTTGCACATTTTCGAGGTTTAACATGCCGTAGAAATACCAAATTCCTACGCAGCTGAAGCTCAAAATATACCAAAGCTTCACCCCGTATTGCTGAAGTGCTTACAACGCTCGCCGTCTCCCATAGTTTGATGCTAATGGGATGATACCCCTTCCCATTCTCCTTTCGTCGACTTTTTCGGTATCTCGATAAAGATGCCTACTACCGCCATCTTCTTTTTTCTACAGACCAAGCACTGGATCAGTGGTAGAGGACTTTGCCGTAGTGCAGTGTTTTTCAACCGGGGTTCCGCGGAAGCCCAGGGTTCCGCGAGCATCTGCCAATGGTTCCGCAGCTGGCCAGTAAAAAATAAGCTAGCGTGCGAAATCTCGCCAAACAATGTCGTAGAAATACTCATCATGAAATATTTTGTTCAAAATTGCGTTTTTACGCGTTCATTTTTTCATAGATCAACTCTGTTAAATCATTTTTGCTGTTAGTAGTCTTGGTGTGTTTGCATTTTTAGAAGCGTAGGCTTTCTATGCATGACATTAGGCTACTCAACTCCGAGGATAAGTGTATTATCGCAAATAAAGATGAAGAAGAGAGAAAAAAACATTGATTAGGGTTAGGCCTATGGTTACGAAATCGTTTGACCATTTACGTAATAAATTCAATTCTTTAAACACTATGCTAAGGAAAATTAAAAAGACACGAAGGCCTATCTTTAACGAGGACGTCCACAATAATAACATGATAAATTTTTTCAGTTGGTATGGCTGGGGCTAAGCGGCCGTGGACGACCGCTTCGCCCGTGGTGTTACGTTAACTACAATAACGTACTGCTACCTGTCAGTGTAATCAAATTTAATATTGGTCATCTTTGCTTGCTTTGTCGTCCTCACAAGGGCTTTGCTCTGCTAGGGAAATGAGTCCGTAGACACCCTGTAGCTTCTACCTTGCGTACGTCGTTGGACGCTTGGATCAATACATGGGGTTCCGTGAGTGACCTTCACGCTTGTTCAGGGTGCCGCGGCAACAAAAAGGTTGAAAAACACCGCCGTAGTGGTTAGCGCGTTGGGTTTGACGTCTGCTTTGAACGAAGATCTTCAACCGGGTTATGAGCAAAATGTTTCAAACGATCTGCCTTTATAATCAAGATTCAAAGCTGATCTTATTTTTTTCTGTAGTCTCGGTATTTGGTCATATTCTGACGTCACATGAACAATTAACAGACGGCCATATTGTTGTTTGCCGGCCTGTGACTTTAGCGACTGAATATGTGGAATATGTGCGTATGAATGCGAGTAAAGGTGATTTTGTGGTGTTGCAGCATTCGCCGAACTTCAAACAGAAGTATCGGACTTTACCAGTGACCTCAGTGTCGTTGGAATTCCCGTCTGGGATTACCAGACGTACGCTACCCTCGTTCTTTTTCCCACTCTTGGACCGGACACTTCAAACAAGCTTCCTGACTGTCAGGTCTGCAGACTTTTGTGATTGGCTTGAATATATAACAACAGGGCCTAAAGTTATTTGGCAAAAGGCAAAATCTCTGTGGCAAGTTTACCAAACTCTTGTTTGTATTCGCCAGGTCGCAGCATAGGACTGACAGTTTGGCTGACCTTTTAATGGATTAAGACAAAATCTGAAATTGTTGATAGCATCGGCGAGACGACCCATTACGCCACAATTCATGTGCATCGGGTTTTTTTAGCAAATATGTGAAATATAACAATATTTGGTGCATTGCAATTTGAGTGCATGTGAGACATTATTAGGTTGTTATCCGGGTGTGTTTGTAATGCAGCAGAGCTGGTCAAATCAAGTGCAAGCGAGCTGTGTACTAAATCGATTCTACTCACTGCTTTGCAGTGAAAACTTTCTGCTCTGCTTTGTTCGTATTCTTGACTCTCAGCCCAACTTCAGCATCAAAGAAAGGTGTGACTGACGACTTTTGTATTATGTTAGCTCGACTATGAGCAACTTTCGAATTATTACGTGGATTAATTTATGTAAAATTTACAAATAAGCAGACTATATACAATGTGTCTTAAAAAACATCCCCAACATTTTTGACTTTAACTTGAAAACCAATTATCAGATTTTCATAATTTTTGGTATAAATATTTTTGACACAACTTGCCATCAAATGACCATTCAGTTTCCCACCTTATCCAATGTATGCTTTTGCACTACCTAAGGAAAACAGATCAAACTAAATATGTGTTGAAATAACCAGAAAACCTAAAAAAAACATTTCTGACATTATAGACCGTAACCTGAAGAAAGATCAGCAGATTTTAGTAATTTTTGGCAGAAATATTTCTGATACAAGTGGCTATTAAACAAGTGTTATATTTTCCACCTTACCCAACGTCTGGTTTTGCACTACCTGGGAAAGCAAACCAAGCATAATACGTGTTAAAATAAGTGAAAAAACGTCGACAAATTCCATTTATTTTAATCTATGGGCCCCAACAGCAGGTCTATTACAATGTTTGACTGTCATGCAGCAGTGTGTCTACCAGATGAAGTTTAGGAATGTTTGTGAAGTCAAGAAGCGACTGTTACAGCCTGGATTGGTCTGGAGCAGAACTTGATTGATACTGCTGTCACTGAATGGAGAAAGCGTCTCCTTACCTGTGTTCGCATAGTGGGCAAACCTTTTAAGCAATTTGACTGCAGGCAGTTGAAAAATGGATAGCTAAATAAAATGTTAGCCAAAGTGTCAGAAATGTGAACAAAATGTGTTGTTACGCGTTATGTTAATTAAGCAATCATATTGCATTGGATAAAAAAGTGATATTTGGCTGGTTGTGATTTCCCCAGGTAGTGCAGAAACAAACGCTGGGTGAAGTGGGAAACTGAATATCCATTTAATGGCAAGTTGTGTCAGGAATATTCGTACCAAAAATTACCAAAATCTGCTAATCGGTTTTTAAGTTACAGTCAAAAAGTCGGGGATGTTTTTCTTGAGACACAATGTAGATACAGGAGTGCAGAAATAAATGCAGGGACGACGGACGTTAATCTCGGAGCGGGGGTCCGAAGCCATATATTTGAACATGTTGTGAAGTATCTAGTGTCACCAAGGTAGGCGAAGTGAATGTCCCAATTTTTTGAAAAAAATCATACCAGGGAAACACAAAAAATTTTTAAAAAATTGTCGCTTGCTCGTTATGATATCGTTCGACATGCAAAAGTGTCTATAAAGCTAAAATTGCACCAGATTTATTTTCAGCCTCAAACCCCGTTTCCCAGACTGCCTGTTCTGCTTGAGATGAGGATATTTCCCCCATTTGTCACTACATTCGACGTATACGGCGTCAAGTTCTGGGCGCCTCGATTTTCGGGCTTTCAATATTGATTCAATATTATCTACTGATCGATGTAGATGAGTAAATAAATGATTTTAAATATGTTTTGGCGGCGCACTGAAATATTCGTAGTGCTGTGACCTACCGTACTTGCAGGTGGTTTGTTAATGTCACTTCTGAGTGCATGCAAGTTTATACTCAGTTTTGCACAAAAACATTTCAGTTATATAAAGTGTTAAACATTGTGAATTTTGCATTTTTCTATAGGGCGAAGATTGCATCACTATTAGTGGTCGTATTTCACGATCATATGGACTACTTGACCAGGTAGAGAGAGATACTTTAACTGTGTAACATTAGTGAAGTATGTGCTTATTAGCGTTATCGCTTTTACTCTATGTAGAAGACGGCGTTCTAGTAACATGCATTCGTGTTTATTAACTTTTGCGTGATTTTACTTTGTAGCAGAGTTAAGCCTCAGCTGCAACTTCCTGGCATTATGCGCCTTGCAAATTTGCTCATTAAAAAAATAGCATCATTAACGATCTAATTAGACTCTTTGATGTGTCAGAAATTTAAAATAAAAATTGAATGAATTCCGTGGTCAACTTAACGAACTGCAGTAGTTAAGCGAAATAATTAATAAAAGTGTCGTATTACAGACAACTAAACAAATAAGCAACAAGTAAGCAACGCATTGTACAGTAACTGTATTATTGCATCTATTTTATACGACGAAGTTTCCACCAACAACGTCTAATGTGGCGTGTTTGTAGAATATTAAAAACGTTGCTGAATGAACTGATTGATCGAGCTGTTGAGAAGAAACAGCCGAAGCTAATGCTACGCAGGTAAACGACTTAAATACTCTTTACTAGACTGTTCGTCAGACGTGTGCTTTTTCGTTTGCAGTTTCGCTTCATTTTATTTTTTTATTCCTTCCGCGGAAAAATGTTATACATTCTTCTGGTTTCTCTTTTTGTCTGTCTGCTTGTCTGTTTGTTTGTTGTTTGCTAGATGTTTCCAAAACTTTTGGATGGATTTTGATAAAAATTAGGAAACCGATAGAAGTGCCATAAGAAAAAAGTGACTAAATGTTAATTGTAATCCGGATCTAGAAACTTGTATAAGAGATGCATATAGCAGCTATATGGAGTTTGATATATTTACCACGTGGCAACAATATTTAATGATTCTCGGCGGAAATTTGAGATCTTTGATCGCTTTTTGACGCTGTACTGCTATGCTGTAAAGCGCGTCTATGACACGATTGTTGCCTGTCTGTTCGTGAGTAACGGATGTATTGTGGCTAAATGGTAAGAGATAGGACTCTTTATCACTAATAGTAAATTGCATACGCTCTTTCAGATGAAATAAAAGTCAACGACCTTAGATGACCTTGAAGGTTAGTACTGCAGCAGGAACTGTATAGGCTGTAGCTCGTTTTCCCTGGCGACAACTGGGCTTTTTGTTGTCACTTTTTTCGTTTCGACTATCACCGTTGCGACTGTTGCTGTATGGTGTATCGTGTAGGACGGAGTTTGTCGTGGAGAAGTTGTTGACCAACTGGCTGTCGCTGTGCATGTACGGCTACCTGAGGAAGCACGTGGCCCGGGCGCTGTTCATGCTGTACAAGGCGATCAAACATCAGACGGAGAAAGGACCGGTCGACGCGGTCACGTGTGACGCTCGCTACGCGCTGTCAGAGGACAGACTGCTGCGTGAAAACACCGAATACAGACCACTGGTAAGACTAATGCCCAATTCACACCTGAGACGACGACGCGACTCAACTGTTGAGTCACGGCAGCTCGTAGGTGTGAACTGGGATTGAGCCTACCACGGTTTTTCTGCTTTTTACTGACTCCCTGGCAGCAATTACGTTGCAAATAAAATTTAAAACAACTAACAGCAATCATAGATTTCAATACCGACCCGGCGAATACAGATGACTTAAATACAGATAGCCTACAGTTGCTACTTCTTAACGATAAGAAAGTGAGTGTTAAACGAACTTATACACTTCAGACAGTGGTTTAACACTGTTATAAGTTACATTGTTACGCTTGAGTGCATTGGTGATGTTATCCACTTGTTATACCACTGCAGACATAGTGCCAGAGATATGCAGTACTAGTGCGATCATGGAATAGGGCAGATAAAACTTTGTAGGTCTATATGGCACAACAAAGTGTAAAAAAATTCGAATGCCTTATTTTGGTTTGAGCAATGCAGTAGCCATGCTGAGAGTACCAATTGCTAATCTTGGGTTTAATTTTACAAAACTTCATAGCAGTGCAACTTTTAAGGCGAAATTTATAAGAGGCCGATTCCCGTTCTTTTTCTCCTTCTACTTCTATCCCTGCCCTCCATTCTCTTTTTTCTGGTTTTTTCCCTGTTTTGGAGTGGAGTCCTGGTTGTCACTCGCTGAAAATTTTTTTTTTGAAATTTTACGTTGCTGCAGCTGAGTTTATTGGTTATCATGCCATATCAAGTTACCAGGCTCATGACGATGCTGATAGGATAGCTTCAATCTACTAGAACTTAGGTAACCAGTTATAGAATAAAAAATTATGGATTAATCACATTTAGGCAAAATGCTTGGAGTGGGTAGGCGGTTTGTCTGAGTGGGTGGGCTTTCGCTAACGTAGTTTGCATGTAGAAACTGCTTTGCTTCATAGGTCTTTCTTAAGCAAAACCTATGAAAAAGTCAGACGTATGAATAACCCAGAAGAAATCGCGATTTACAACAATCCTAAGAAAAGCTTAGAAATAACTTACGCAAAAAAAAACAAAAGCAGTTCCTGCGACAACTTAGAAGAAATCTAGTAAGAACCCAAGAGGCTAAGAAGGTGTTACAAAAATTTTTAGAACGTTTTGTAAATTAAGCCCAGACTGTACAGTGTATTGGCCACCTTTCTGCATTATCAACTGTTGTGATGTTAGTCTAAATTGTGATTGTGGTAATGGGAAATAAAATCTCTGTCTTTCTCTCTCTTTGTCTGCAGACGGTTTACATCGTATCGGAGTTGGCCAGTCACGAGCACGTCATCTGTAAACTGCTGGATTGTGACACGATCACTCAAGCCAAGCAGAAAGCTCTCGACTCACTCTTCAGAAACACGCCGTTCTCCCAACGCCCGGCCATTCACGATGTCGACCTCGGTAAGTAACCTGCGATGACGGCAATAATACTAGGCGGTTTTGGCATAGCAACATTGACGTGGACTATCGTGTACGGTCGACTGATATTGACTATAAGCTCGTCTTAAAATGGTATAGGTTTTCGTAGAGGACCCATATCAAAACTACGGAGTGACACCTGCCATATAGGATTACACAGTGTTACCTGCCACATGACGTTCGTGAATTTATCCCGTTTTAACTTCAGCCAGGAAGGCAGGTACTCGATTTACCTACCTCGGAGGGATGGAAGGCTAAGTTGATTTTGGTGTTGGTTGGTATATCGAGTTGATATACCTGTTCGCAGACGGTCACTCATCGAAGTAGTAATCACTTCATAATAACCTGACTGAAAGTCGAACCAAAGACCTGCGATCACAAGTCCAACATCTTACCGTTAAGGCACGTACAGAGCGATGTAAGTGAACTGAACTTACACGGTTTAGTTTTTTGACGAACTGACCAATAGGCGAGCAGGGCGAGTTTATTGGACATTGGTTGACGTGTTCGTGAGCGTAGTTGCGTAGGCCACCGACGCTGTTATACGGCTCTTACTGCTTACTGTAATCTATGCATTACTGCTTGCCCATTGATCACTTTGTCAAAAACCAAACCATGTCAGTTCAGTTCAATTCGATTCAGTCACGTCGCTCTGTACGCGGCTTTACACTACGAAGCCATTTAGTGTCTGTGCTGGGTGCAGAGCTGGTGACGGTGAACGGTCGCCATCTGTTGCTGCGTGACGAGGACTCGACTACTGTGACTGTCGGTAAGAACGAGCGCCGACTGAACACTCTGTCTCACTACCGGGTACCTGACGGTTCTACACTGGCCCTAGTCACACCGTACAGCAACACTGCTCGCTCCAGCGGTACGTACAACAACAGCGAGTCCGCAGATTGGAAAATATCCACGGACTTCGTGCTTAAATTGTCAAAAACGAAGTGGAAAAACTCTAACAAGCAAGCGAGGTAACGAGATCAAGACGCCAAATTCGTTGAGAGAGGGGAGAGGTTTGAAGAGAAAGTATCCCCATCTCCAGCTGACTACGAGTTTACGGAAGCGTCATAAGCTCCCCAGCAGGGTCTGGGCCGCAGCTCCAGCCAAAATTAAATTTGGTGTATTTTAGCCATAAAGTCTGACTTTCATTAGGCTTACATTTTTACGAAAATAACGACAGGAAGTGGCGACAGGAACTAAATTAATGTATAAAACAGTCGATCTGAGATTATGGTTTAAAATCTGCGTTAAAGGGTGTGGTATTATTTCTTGTCACTCAGTGTCATATAATTAAATGTTTCTGTGGCTTACACGTATCATACACGTTCTCTCGGCAGAGCTATTAGCGAAGGGCGGCATTTTGTACCGTTACTGCGCTAATTTCCGTTCGTTTATTTATGCAGGGTTTACTATCAGCGCACTGGCAGCCACGCTGCACAGGTCCATAAAAACAGACAAAAACGCAAAACGCTTCCATTTGGTAAGTTAGCACCTTATGTGTCTGAATTTATTAGTTTTATTCTTTTCTGTCAAGACGTCATATAGCGGGTTTTGTTTTTATGATAAAAAGGTATATTGGGTCTAATATGATGAATGTTAATTTAATGTAAATAGATTTTGTAGTTAACGCACATAGAAATAATGGATTCTATATTTTTTGCTATCTTCGTTGTTTGTTTGGGGTAAGGTTGCAACAGTAGCCTAAGGCAAAGGTTATTGCGATAGTTCATTTGAATCATTTGATGAATGCAGAACGGCGCTAGGTGGAAACGACAAGAAACTGTCTGTGGACAGGTAAACTATTTCAACTTATAACCAGCTACACAGGTCAACTCAGCCTTGCATCCCTCTGAGGTACATAAATTGAGTACAGGCCTACCTGGCTGGGTTTGAGATGGGGCACGTTTACCTGTGTCAGGTGTCAGGTAACCGTAACATTGTGCCTGATCTCATATGACAGGTGACGCTTCGTAACTATGCGATGGGTTTCCGTAAAGATAAACATACAAATAATTGTGATAGTTATTACGCACATTTTAATTTTTTGGAGAGCGGCCCTTGCATTGTAGCTGCATTGTGAAAGTGTAGGTGTGGCATGACGACTGCCAGCAGACTGGACGAGATCAGAAAGTTATGTCAGAGATTTTTCTTACAAGGCTTCTTGCTACCAAGGTAAGATTATCTTAACTAATCCTAACTAACTTCTTTTCTGTTTTTCTGACGTGATATAAATTACTTATTACACCATGCAAGCTCGTCGAGAGGGTGGGTGGGGGGTAAGCTACCCCGGGCCCCGCGACGTTTGGAATCCCTGCCGTCACTCAGAAATAAAAAAAGTACACCAAAATGCACCATTTTGAAAATTAAAAAAAATAAAAAAATTTTCCCCAGAGGGGCCCTGCGAAAATGTTTGAGGGCCCCGCGAGAATGTTTCCCACTGTGGCTCTTGACGGGTCTGACACCATGTTTCAAAAACACTAAGCTATCGCGTTATTTGTCATATTTTTGTCAAACTGACCGATTTTCAAAATTCTTTCACTGGTACACTCAAGAGACGGTTTTTCACAAAGCTATCATTAAACCTCCCACCTCCTGTAAAAAGTTGTCGTTACACAAGCTTGTAAACATAATTTAAATAACGACCAATCTGTAAGTTTAATTTTAACAAGTAATTTTAGAAAAGCTCACGTGACGCGCGACAGTAGCGGTCCTGCCACTTTGGCAATTGGTGTACAGCAATAAAATAATAATGTGTCTTAAAAGAGTACTCAAATCTGAGGCCTTCGTACAGAGGACTCCTTGAATTTAAGAGGTCTTAACTTAGATTGTGTAAAATGTACGTTCTATGCTAAAAATTTCATACGCAGGTTGTCCAGGTCTATCTTAAGCAATTTCGGCGCAATTTACTCTTAAAATGTGTGTCGCAGCCCAAAATTGCGAAAAAAATTCACTAAAACCCCTATTTTGGGGGTTCAAGGTCATTCAAGGTCATCGATGTTGACACCTTTAAGAAGCTCGTCACTAGAGACAACTAGTTCACTGGACTTCACCCACTCAAGTAGGAAAGCTTGGAACACTATCCGCCGACTGGGAGCAAGCCAGCAGCCAAATACACCCAACCGACCCAGTGTCACACCGAAACAAATGGCTCATCATCTGATAAAACTTGGACAAGCAAAATCTGATGGACATTGGGAAAAAGGAATAAGAGACGATTGGCGGTAACAACTACACCGTAACAGCACCATGCCAAAGCCGGACACGATCTCTGTAGAAGAACTGAATACGGCACTGGAAAACACAAAGTCTGGCACAGCCGCTGGTTACGACAACATTGCCCCCGAGTTTCTGAAACACCTCGGTCCATTAGCCAGATGCTGGTTGTCCAAATTTCTGTCACACATTCTGGAAGTGCAACGCACTCCGAGACTCTGGCGCCGTTTAAAAGTCATCGCCATCTTGAAACCTGGGAAAGACCCCAAAGCTGCTGCAAGTTACAGACCAATCTCCCTTCTCTCTGTGTGCTTCAAAG
>Ga0209367_1000363_pt1 | contig 42590 bp, 13 predicted proteins | sample WorMetLIZISLAND2_FD_187412 | JGI IMG/M metagenome (GOLD analysis project Ga0209367, IMG submission 187412) | Marine gutless worms symbiont microbial communities from Max Planck institute for Marine Microbiology, Germany - Olavius geniculatus... ... | reverse complement strand
GTCCACGGTGAAGATTTCGTGATCCTAGCTTGCACCGTTTTGATACAGCTCACGAGTGTGACGGACGGACAGACGGACGGACGGACGGACGGACAGACGGACACCCAGACGATGGCAAAGACGCGCGAAGCACTCTGCTTTCGCGCGTAAAATCAATATTTTTAGGATTCAAGGTCACTCAAGGTTATCGATGTTGACAATTCTAAGAAGCTCGTTGCTAGGCTTGTTATGATAAGCAGCATGTTTGTGTTTACCTGCAACCATTTTCACGTTAGACGAGCCAATAGCGGTAGAACAACGTCTTTTTAGCAGGGGCGCCCCTTTTTCGCTATATCGTTCGTGGGGACCCCTTTCACCAGTGGCATGAAATTTTGTCGCGAAATACTAGAGCCACTAGGCTATCACGTGGTGGAAACCCGAAGTCTGTATCTCAACTGTTCTTGAAACGGTACCGGGTCGTAACGGACAGACAGACAGACAGAATTACCATAGCTAATACGCGCTATAGCTAGCTAGCTAGCTCTCGCGCTAAAAACATTTAGGAAATATTTTGCGAATGTTTTGCTGCTTTTTACGATCCTGTCCAAGGACCCTATATGAATAACGATCGGCGGAGGTTTGTGCATTCCTAGTGCTTTTGGTTAATGTACGAAATAGTTAGCCTGCGACTGTCAATTTTTCTTTCCCGGATTTCAGACGTAGAATATGTAATGTCGGTTGTTGCTTTTTCTGCATTCGTTAGCGGTATAGCTGCCTTTACGTTCTGCCTTTATCATTGTTTATAGCTTACAGGCGGCCGCTCCATAGTCTTTCCATTTATCCAGCTCATCCGAGCACAGTGTTGTACGCATACGTGCTGTCTCACTTGTTGAAATAATTAAGATTTATGCGTATGTGCACATTTAAAATGTTGTGAAATAAGCAAGTAAGTTTTGTTGTTTTGACAGAGCGAATATCACTACTACACCGCACGGCTACAATACAGTCTGCACAGTGCAGCAATAAAAAACGTCCCCACTACAAAAACTTCAATATGTTTAGAATGGCATAACAGTTTTGTACGAAATTTTGCGGCTTCCGGTCGAAAATGCATTTATTCTTTAACCAAACGCTTACTAAAAATGTTTTGCCAGCGTAAACGTGACTCTAAGCAGAATATAACGTGCTCCTGTGACATACGTCAGTCGCTAAAGTGATGTCCGCATGCTTCAAAAGTCAGCCGCAGCAACAGAATGCACCATCCCTACATAAACCGACCGTAACGGCTCGAGGCTCAATGCTTGATTGATTGATTGATAAGGTCTAAAAAAAATTTCTGCCCATCCCTAAAATACCTGCGTTCCTAATTTTTTTATTGGACTTTCGGAAATATATTTGCAGTTTTTTATAGTTTGCTTTCAAACTCCTACTGAAAAAAAACTGTTTGCAAGTATAGTCTCTTAAGCAACAGCGACGTGGAACCGGATTCAAACGTTTGACAGCCTGCTGCGTGCGTAATTCGAGCAACTAATTTATAGCGCTCATCGGACGCTGGGCGAGCGACGCTTACTTACGTCGTGCCGATGACGACATCGGTTGCCACGGTGACAAGCGAGCATCAGTCGCTCGTTCGCGCCAGGTGCTGCTGCTGCTGCTGCTGCTGGTCTGGTGGATTGATTCACCCCACACGCGACACATAAACGCTACCGTGACAGAAGAGGCACGTCATGGCCGGCAGGGCCTGGCGTTAACTGTGACTGTCGTGTATTCGTTTTACTTAGTTTTCACTTGACTATATTTCGCAGAAAGTTTGCTCAAGCTTAAAAATCCACTTTTATCGCACTCAGTGCTACATCAGCTACGGTAGACTGATTGCTCCTCTGCTAAATTCGAACCCCCTGCACTTTGCGCGACAATTATCTATTTTATCTTGTCACTGATTGTGGAAGCTAGCTTGTAGAGCAACAACGTTATTGCCCACCACGTCAACAGTTAGGCTACTTTACGTCAAGTCTGTTTAGTACAAAGATGGGTGACCATTTGCAGCTATACCACGTATACCGTTTTGATATTATTTAGTCAGGGGAAACTCAGAATGACCATCTCTTCTTGGGTACGTGAGATGCTGACGATCGCTAGGGACGAAAATGCGACTGATGGTAGCTTAACGGCAGGATCTGTTCCGGTACTGCATCTAGCTCGATCAAAACCCCTGGAGGTTAACGACCGATACGGCTTGTCTGTCAGCTTAATTGCGGTTAACCAAACCGTATTAACGTGCCGCAAACACGTTGTGTTGACCTCGATGCAACGAAGAACTTCTTCTTTCATCACAGTAACGTTAACCAACGCTTATACACTGTCTCAAAAAACATCATCGACATTTTCGACTGTAACTTGAAAACAAATTATCAGATTCTAATAATCTTTGGTATGAATATTCCTGACACAACTTGCCATCAAACGACCATTCAGTTTCGCACTTTACCCAACGTTTGTTTCTGCACTACCTGGGGAAAACACAACCAGCGAAATATCACTTTTTATCCAATGCGATATGATTGCTTAATTAACATAAAGCGTAAAAACACATTTCGTTTACATTTCTGACACCGTGGCTGACATTTCATCTAGTTGTCCATTTTTCAACTGCCTGCAGTAAAAATGCTTGAAGTGTTGGCTCAAAATGTAAACACAGGCAAGGAGACGCTTTCTCCATTCATCTACAGCAGTATCAATAATGTTCTGCTCCAGACCAATCCAGGCAGTACTAGTCGCTTCTTGACTTCACAAACATTCCTAAACTTTATCTGGTAGACACACTGCTGCATGACAGTTAAACCTTGTAACAGACCAGCTGTTGGGGCCCACAGATTAGGATAGATGAAATCTATCGACGTTTTTTCATTCATTTTAACATGCATCATGCTTGGTCTGATATCCCCAGGTAGTGCAAAAGCAGACGGTAAGTGAGGTGGAAACTAAAACATTTATTCAATAGCCAATGGTGTCTGAAATATTTCTGCCAAAAATAATTAAAATCTGCTAATTTTTCTTCAAGTTACGATCGATAATATCGGGAATGTTTTTCAGGTTTTCTGTTTATTTCAACACATATTTCGCTTGATCTGATTTCTCTAGGTAGTGCAGAAGCATACATTGAGTGAGGTGAAAAACTAAACAGTCATTTGATGGCAACTTGTGTCGAAAATATTCGTACCGAAAATTATTAAAATTTGATAATTGGTTTTAAAGTTACAGTCAAAATGTCGGGGATATTTTTTGAGACACAGTGTTGAAGCAGCTGCAGTTCCTGAATTTGGGCATTTTTTCGTATGGCATTTGTATTATAAAAACCTGATAACGGCATAGATGATCACCTGCGTTTTGGCTAACGCTTTCTCCTTTGTCAAGCATTTTTATGATCGTCGTCCTATTATTTCATAGCGTAAGGGGGCGTTGCAAAATTACTGTTTGTACTAAATTGATCAGTATAAAGTTAAATTATTTATTAATGCAATATGACTTACTCAACGACATCTTGTGGGCCATCGGTTATAATTCTTTACTACTTCTTCATGATTTACACATGATAACGTACACACTTCAACAACCTATACAATGTCAGAAAGAGAGGCTGCTGTATTTAATACCGTATAAACAATTTTAACAAATCCTTACTTATCTTCATTATTTTGGCACGAGTTATCCGGTTATGTCATTCTGCTTATCAGTTATAACATGTACGGGGCAATTTCTCCCTAATATGACTAAATAAGTACGTGTAAATCGCTAGTCAAACATCATGTTTAGAGGAAAATGAATTCGCCACACGGAAGGTTGTGCAGCATTGAAAATCTGCAATAGGAAAAATGTATCCAGGCCTATAAATGAAGAGAAGTCGTCACCTCTGTGGTTAAACGTTTTGAATGATGGCTGCCGAATGCCGATGTTATTTCCGCGTGCCTGCAAAACGTCACACTGAGCGACAGGCGCTAAACGCCGTGCTATCTCCACGATGTCCCACAGGCCGGAGAATTCGACAAGAAAGCCACCGGACGGCGTGGAAGGTTTATTGGCGCAGCGAGAAGCCTGGAGACGACAGTTCGCCGTGCAATAGTCAACTGCAGAGCACCACGTGCAACGTCCGCTTCCACAGAAACCGGCTAAACGGCGATCTTATATGGCTCTGTTACTAGCGGTACACTGTAGGCCTATGCCTACTTACTCACTTTATTGCTGTTCAAGCCAGACCGCCCGTTGTTCCTTCCTTCGCCACGAAACGGCTTCACAGTACACTTCCTATTACCTGTCTATTGCCGACATCTTGACTGAAGTTTTTACGACTTAACAACTGCGTTTTTTAGTATTTTATTGTATCGTCAATCTTCTAGTATTTGTACCTTAGTGTAGATGTGCATACTACGCCTTATTTCCAAGTCTTGATAACATTTTCTATGCCATGCTAGCGTGTTCGTAAACTTTGTCAGCAGCTATATTAGAAATAATCGGTGTGCCGATTTTTAATTCAAGAGATCAAAGGTCAGCGACTCAGCGCTGAGCCGACGTTGACCTACTATACCTGAAGCCTATCTCGAAACTTCGCCAATTGATGGCTTATGCTCAAACTTCTTTCACTGGCACACTCAGTGGTACACATGCAATAAAATGGCGATTAAAGATTCCAGCAGACGGTGAACGCTTCCGTGTAGGCTATGCACTCCTCGTGAAATATTAGACAGTTCTTGGCTGTTGAAGCACAAGTTGGCGGTGAGCGCTCTAATGCGAATTGTATAGCGTGTTGAGTGATGAATAGGCGACTGGTCTTCTTGGCGTAATACCAGCTCATCAATCGCAGTTACATTCTCTTCAGATCTCGCAAGTATTGCTGTGCTCTCGCCGTCGGTGCGATTTCTGAACATCAATATTTCATAATATACTTGCACTTGCGTTGTAGCAGAGGTTCTTAGTTCGCGCTATTTTTGTACGTTTTTTGCTATTTCTGAGCCATTTGTAACACGTCGATAACAGCAACAGATGATTTTTGCCAATTGTCGCCTAAACTGCATTGTGCAAAAGATCAATGGTTTGGGTTCTGCAGACAGTGGTAGAAATTCGTCTTTTCCTATTGGCCTGGGGGTGTCGCCGTTAACACAGTTAATGCGTTGGCCGTGATTGTTCTCAATCGAGTTACTCGAATCCGAATGCTCGGCTACATCCCCAGACAGAGGTAGAGTCGGGATAATTTACTAGTTGCCGCGGGTAACAACTCTAGCGGTAGCACAGACAGTAACGGTTGGCGGACTTATGGACTGTTCGTGCGCAAAACCCAATGGTCGAATTATACGGTTTCCATCGGGCCAGGGCCAGCTTGTTTATTGTAGGGGCCTATAGGCCTATACCGTCTGCAAGTTTTGTGCTGACGCAGCCTTATTAAACATAGATATTCTCTACTTTATCCGGACTCAGTCGCATTTTATTGTGACACAACCGCAAACGGTTAATAGGCTATTTTACGTTACACATACAAAGCACTGAGATAGAACAGATCTGCGGGAAGATGTCGTTTTCGCAGTGTTAAAATGCGACAATCACAGGTGCGTCGCGAAAAACCGTTGGCATTATGTGCTACCGTCTAAGGAGTAATAGCAAAGTATTGCTATTCCATTACAATGCATTATGAGAGTAAAGGTGATGGTCTGGCTCAGTTGGTAGCGTCGTTGATTGCATCAACGAAGTTAATCAACACCAGGCCCGGTTAGTACTTGAATGGGTGACCATCCCGGTATGTAACCAGCCACCCAGGTCAACTCAGCCTGGCCATCCCTTCGTGGGTAGGCGCAATGAGTACCAGCGAAAGCTGCGACGTAAACAGGCACACCGCGCGATGCACTAGCCCCGTATCCGTGGGCTCGCAGTGTAAAAACTGATATCTGGCTGAGGGCTAAGAAAACGGAGATCAGCGCCCCCAATGGGCCTTAAGGCTTGGGAAGTACTTTACGTTTTTTATGACAGTAAAATTCGGACAGAATATGGGAAATGAAACTGACATCTGGGAGGCAGTTTGTATTATCCGAATATCTCTTTACACGAATACCACCACAATTAAGACCTGTGACTCAGCTGAAGCTTATAAGGGGCGACAAAATAAAACAATAAAAAGATAAGCATAAACAATGTAAAACAACTAATTTTGTTATACTGCAGCACGTGATGCGAGCCCCTGCGAAAAAGAACACAACTTTCCCGAAAGTTTGTAAAAAAAACATTGAAAACGCAACGGACGTTTATAAACGCACGAAGGCAGGGCGCCGTTGAAATGGACGAGGCTCAGGCTAAACGGCTAGTTCTCCAGTGAATTAAATCACACGGCGTCGTTTTATATCCGGAACTGTTCGGCTGACGGCCGGTTTTGTGTCGCAAACGACGTCCGCCCGACGTCAGACTCAGCTGTCGACACAGCGGAAATTTGTGCATTTTTACAGCGCCTGCCTCGAATCAGGAAATTATTTCAGGCCCCAACTTCTGCCCGCACGACGCTCTCTGGCGCTTTGCTTATTTCGCCCGACACCGGCTCTCCTCAATGTCCTGGACTTACCAGCATACAATAACCACCTTTTCGAGACAGAAAACACCTGCGAAGGGAACAGCACACGAGAAGTGCATGTCCAGTATAATGACAGTCCGATGTGTATTGTCGGCCGTGTTAAGCTCAAACGCCATTGAGTTCGATTGGTTCTGAGTTTGTGAATAAACCGAGTTCTACAGCAAATGTAAAACAAGTTTGAAATAACAAGTAAACATAAATCGAAGTAAGTAAAGGCTGAGCTTCAACATTCAGCTCACGCTTGACTCTGCAGCGACAAATCGTCCCCAGTGGAATCATCATCTTCCTCATTACTATCGGCTCTGATAGCATCGGCTAGCTTATTAAATAACCTAATACTAATACTAATACTAATCATATTTATATAGCGCCAATATGCGGAGCTACAGAGGTGCGGACAATGTGACTGGCTAAGATGGCAGGCAGCCAAGTTCGCGGGTGGTCTTAGTTCCCGGATACATCTCTTAAAGCATCTCACGTGGTGTGGCCTGGCGGGGGTAGGCCAACCTGTAGTCATTTATCCTGTGCTGTGCGGTCCAATTTTTTTGCAGACCAATTCATAGAAAGCCCACACATGTATACGCGTTGATTGGTTGCCGACAATGCGTCCATTTTGTCTTGGTCTAGATCATTTCAGCGCCCTACCACTCTGCGAGGAAAAATTTTTTAATCTATCTAACACGTGCTCTTTCTAACTTTAGTGTACGTCTCCTAGTGCTTATAGTGTTAATGTATTTTACATAGCTTTTTTGCAAACAACTTTTCTGAGTGTGGGGCACAAAACTGTGGAACATAATACCATACGTATAGCTCGAAGTTCGTACAATTGGAAATGATTAGACTGGTTTATTGCAGTAAAAGTGGAACACTTTAACATATGGTTGTCCTCTCGTGTAAGAATTTTCTTTTTTGTTTCTCGCTGTTTGACGCTTGCTTTTATGTCATTTTGTATTACTCTACTGCAAGTAAGTCAGTTTCTTCCTGGTTGTTCCTGTCGCATTACTGCTTCATTGTGGGGGTTATTTCTACGCGGATTGGCGAACTAAATGACGATGATATTGCACGGGAATGTGGACCGACTGACAAGCAAATAAATAAAAAATAAAGCGCTCAGAATCAGAATCAATCGTTCACACAGTCTGAAAGAACTAGGCTACATCTTTACGGTCTATTGTCTTTAGCCTCCATCGGATAGATCGTCGCGCGCCGTCAGGCACTACGGCCGTGTCATATAAAACACAACATTCGACATCGTCGTTTGTTCATATGCATCCAGCAAAATCATTTCACCAATTATTACCATTCCATTGGACATGCAAGTACGCACACTGTATAAATCTTTGGTGCATTTGTTCCTGTTTCTGAAAAATAAAAATAACACGGAAACATTTGCTATTAATTACTTACAGCTTAAATTTGCTCATTTATTTGAAAACGCAATTCTTTCGGAACCACAGCGTTTGTCGATACGCAGATTGTGAATCAACAAAAAATCTGAGCTAATGCTCATGAGACGCGCGAGGGTTTATAGCAGTTCCTGTTCGCAAGTAATCTTGATCTATCTCTATCCATTTCGTCGCAATTCACTCTTTTGCAGCCCAAAATCGCCAAACACTAAAAACCTATATTTTTAAGGTTCAAGTCATTTAAGGTCATCGATGTTGACATTTCTAAGAAGCTCGTCGCTAGTGCTTGTTATCATCAGCAGCATGTCTGTACATATCTGCAACTATTTTCACGTTAGACAAACCAACAACGGATAAATAACCACTTTTTAGAATGGTACCCCTCTTTGATACCCGCTTGCGCAACCCACCTTGAAAGTAGAGGGTTCGGACTTAAACTGCTAAAATCTAAATTCAATGCTGAACATTTTATACGCAGGTTGTTTTAATCTATCTCCAGCCATCTTGGCGCAATTCACTCTTGAAATGCGTGTCGCAGCCCGAAGTCGTGAAAAAAATTCACTGAAACTCGCTATTTTGGGGGTTCAAGGTCATTCAAGGTCATCGATGTTGACATTTCTAAAAAGCTCGACGCCAGTGCTTGTTATGATAAGCAGTATATCTGTGCCTATCTGCAACCATTTTCACGCCAGAGGAGCCAATATCGGTAAAATAACGTCTTTTTATGGGGTGTCCCTTTTTCGCCTTTTCGTTCGTGGAAACCCCCCTCACCCAACGGTATAAAATTTTGTCACGAAATACTAGACTTTAGGCTATCATATAGTGAAACCCCTAACTTTCTATCTCACCTAGGCTTGAATTGGTACCGGGTCGTGACGAACGGACAGACAGACGGACAGACAGAATTACCGTAGCTAATACGCGCTATAGTTATGCTAGCTCTCGCGCGTAAAAACCGTTCATCGTTAGTCAATTCAACCATCGTAATTACGCAATTAGAGTTTATTCGCATAAAAGTATAACTTGTTTACATCGGAAAACGAAAAACGATATCGCTTAATAACAAGAAATCCGAGCTAATGCTCATGAGATGCTCGAGAGCCTATGGCAGTTTCTGTTTGCAGGTAATCTTGGTCTATGTCCATCCATTTTGTCGCAATTCACTCTTTCGCAGACAAAAGTTGCCAAAAAATTACTTAAATCAATATTTTAGGGTTCAAGGTCATTTAAGGTCATCGGTGTTGACATTCCTAAGAAGCTCGTCGCCAGTGTTTGTTATGATAAGCAGCATGCCTGTGCCTATATGCAACTAATTTCTCGCTAGACAAGACAACAGCGAACGAATAACCACTTTTTAGAAGAATACCCCTCTTTGACACCCGCGTGCGCAGGTTTTTTAAATTTAAAGGGTCCGGACTTGGACTGCTAAAATTTAATTCAATGCTGAAAATTTCGTATGCAGGTTGTCTTGGTCTATCTCCAGCCATTTCGGTGCAATTCACTCTTGAAATGCGTGTGACAGCCCAAAATTGCGAAAAATTTACTAAAACCGCCTATTTTGGAGGTTCAAAGTCATTCAATGTCGTCGATGTTGAAATTTATAAGAAGCTCGTTGTCAGTGCTTGTTATGCTAAGCAGCATATCTGTGCCTATCTGCAACCATTTTCACGTCAGACGAGCCGATAGCGGTAGAATAACGTTTTTTAGTAGGCGTGCCCTTCTTTCGCCCCTCGTTCTTAAAGACCCCTTTCACCCAGCAACATGAAATTTTGTCACGAAATACTAAAGACATTAAGCTCTTACAAGGTGAAAACCCGAAGTCTTTATCTCAACTGGTCTTGGAACGGTACTGGGTCGTGACGGACAGACGGACGGACAGACGGACAGAATTACCATAGCTAATACGCGCGCGTAAAAATAATACACAAGTAAACAATAATGGAAATGTAAAAATGCACCTAGCCAGGGCGGAAACTCAAATACCAAAACAGTGCCACTTTCTGGCCCACGTACGTCGCCAGGTCATGCACTTGGTCGAAACTGCATTATTTGCCGCAACAAAGCGGCGACGTCCGCAGCAAAGCCACGGGTCGTTTGCATTCGGCGTCCGGTCGTCGAGCGAACTGAATTATATGCGCCACGCAAGTCCGACGAGACGAACGGATGACATGCGACCAGCGACCAGCGCTAATTGACAGTCGGACACGCATACGACATCGGTTTCTACTAGTGTCACTCAGTAGCACAAGCCGTCCTGCCTCGTCATCGTTAGATCCATGTACGCTCTCGGAGGTATAAAGAGTAGGCCTACCTGTTGCTTCTGCTGCTGCTGCTCGCGTTCGATAGACGGCGCTGCCTGCTCGCATACGAGCTTCTATATACTGAAGTAGTACATATTAGTTTTTTCCCCGGTTGGTGATATGCGAACGCAATAGTTGATTATACGTGTATGCTCATGTGTCAAAGGTGTTTACGTTTATTCTGTTCTGTTTGTCTCAGTTCATGTATAAACTTCTGGCTGAATTAAACGATTTATTGAGTACCAATAAAGCAAAATATCGTATAAACGAACAAACTCGGCGTACAATCAATCACATCGATACAAAACATATTTTTTAGGTTTAATAAGTCGACCATACAGAAATTAATAAAGCACCATTCGGAAGCGTTCATTGATGGACCTTTTTGCAGTTGTTTGGTTCTTACTCAAATTAACTCGGTGTATAGACGGCCGCACGACGCAAAGCATGCAAATGATAATAAAGTAAAGTCTGTCAGTCTGTATGTCCATCCTTGTGTTTGTGACACTCGTGCTTTGTGCCAAAACTGCTAAACAGACATATTTTTGCAGCATGTAACAATATTGTGGTGGTTGTAGCATTCTGACACCAAAAGTTACGTCGAAAACCCTTCGGATTACCGTCACCGGTGAGAAAAAGCAGGCTACAGGTAGAATACACAAAGTTATCGTCACGCAGTTCCTCACAACAGTAGACCTTTTCTTGCGCAAACAGTTAACTCGCACATGAAAATGGGGTAGTTTTCTTCTGCCGGTGTTTCGGATTTCTACTAGCGTTGTATTGCATAGGCCTACAGCTACTGTACGACTGAGTTGTGATTTTCAGCAACGTATTGCAACTTCCAGTTTTAATCGCCGTTCATCATATCATAAACTGAACCCGAACCGAACACCTAGATGAGAACCGCGGCCCGATTCGATTTTCCACTGTGTCGACGCCGACTACTTTGCAGCACAGCATTGTACCGTTTTTCCACTGTTTTCACTCACCCACCTCGCTCTCTCTCTCTCCCAGTCTGCCTGCCTGTCTGTCTGTCTCTAAGCGTGAATTTGATGACGATCTTGGACACAGCAGACCGTACGTTTTCGTTCGGATGTCGGCGATGCGGCGAACACTGGAAATGACAGCGAATGCAATAAAGCAGCAGATAATCGCCCGAGATGCTACTATGCCGTGCCAGCAGCTGCAGCAGCAGCAGCGGCAGCAGACTAGCGTGGTGTCGGGCGACGAAGACGCTATAATGGCGGCAATAACGAGCCAATACAACTCAACCGAAAGCTCAAAGATAACGCGAGGAGTCGACGTGAAATGCGCTTGGTGTCGCCCTGGTCATCACACTCCAACACGCTACTTCAGCCTGAATTACTAGGTTTTATCAACAAAACAAAACACACATTTTATTCTTACTTTACAACAAGATTTCGATTGCATGTGCTTTTCGATATTTTTGCATTTATGCTGCATAACAATTTTCTTCAGTAAGTTTACTCAAACAACGCATAATCTTTTGTAATCTGCTTCCCAGCTGAATCTACTCAGCGCACTTTATCTCATAGTCTTGCCAGTAGACCGTAGTGATTATGCGACACCTAGTGAATGCTCAGCATCGATGTGTCATTTAGACAACTATGGCATTATAAGATGAATGACCGCTTTGGGACAGCTCGCGCAGAATTTCGCGAGATTTCTCAGAATTTCTGGCCCTTTATAGTATAACAACAAAGACGTGTTGTATAAACTAGGCCTATTAATACGGCTTATATATTCTTGCTTCCGGTTTCTTACAACTGGATAGATTAAAATACCTGCTCATCTATTAACTGGTTGAGTTTGTATTTGACTAAATATTACGGACTCAGAAAAAAAATTAAAATTGTTGCTATCAGATTTTATATTTCAAGGTTATAATTTCACCAAATTCGCTTTCGGCTAGGGCTTCACCCCATACCCCGCTGTAGTAGCTCACAGCGCTCCTCCAAACCTCCTAGCTGGAATTTAAAGGTCTTACTTTTAACGAAAAAAAGAAAAAAAGGAAGATGGGGGAAGCAAGAAGAGAGAAGAGAAGCAAAAAGGAGGGTAGAAAAATAGGGCAAACGAGCTCCACAAATTCCGACTCCTATAGCTACGCCACTGATCCTAACTTTAACTCTGACTAACGTTTTGGACTGACAATTGGATTGGCACACCGGTTACTCCTGCTCTAAGAAACGTTCACACTAATTTTCGTTTTTTTTTTACTTTTCTTGGTTTTCAAGTTAAAAGCCAGTAAAGAACAGTCGGACAGACGAACGGGCAAGACCGTAATGCATTCCATTAAGATAGTCGCATAATAATACGTTACGACACCGTGGTAAACTTAACGTTTGCACAATGTGCTACACTTCAGCCATGACATTTGTGTTTTTCGTTTGGTGTTTATTTGGTATTTTTTAATGCTGCAGTCAGCCGCAAGTCCGCAAGCATGCAGTGGAAACAAATCTTGTGTCGATTAACGCGACCGGCGACGCACGTAGTTAGAAGATTATCGTTTTGTTATCCGTCTTCCAGACACATTATAGGACCGCTGAGCCGCTATTCCATGTCCTAGTCCGCCCACGCCCGTGTCTAGACATAGCCTGTACACACTGGTCAATGATCACTCGCGGCGCATTTAAAGCTTCCTTTCTCCCTTACTCTGATCCTATACGGATTACCGCGTTCTATGGACGTGCAGATTATCGCTTTTTAACGCGCTGTGAAAGCAGTGGTAATCCGGGCAGTCGTCAAGCCATTACGTTTTCACAGGACGAAAACGTTGAAGAACACATCGATATGACTGACTGTCTTTCCAATGACGTTATTTATTTGTTGGAATTATTTGTTGGTTTTTTCATCTTTTTTTGAAAAAAAAACATTCGTTACTTGATGTCTTTTGCACAGACTCCGAAGCCAAACAGAGAATGTCGTGTTGCACCAAATAAACCTTGAAATGTCGCAAAACGCCATAAAGAGGCCCCATAGGCCAGAAATGTCGTGCTGCTATCCGTCACTCTATAAATTGTGGGCCTTTTGTGGGGCTGCTGTTCGACCAAACATGCTGGACATGATTCGTTCACGATGATTATCCATTACGGAGATATTTCAATACAGGAGGGAACCCTTTTCACTTACTTTGTACAAGAAGACAGTTTGTTACGTACGTTACACGGCGCAAGATTAAATGATGCAGATAGAGGCACAAAGGATATCCCCATTCGATGATGATTTTGGCGTATTTGCGGACGAAGTTGTGCTCGTCGAAGATGAACAGGGAACGGTCGTTCATTCCTTCGAGGCGAAGTCGACGAACCAGTCGACTCCATCGGCTGTCGCTCGGTAGCGCCGTGGCGGTGGCGAGGACGCGGGCCGTGGCGGTCTGGTCTCTCCCGGTGAGGGTCGACCGTTGCCGGGTAGCTGGGTCCGTCGCCGCGGCTCCGTGACACACTCCAGCCGTCGTCAACGTCGACGATCTGACAACAACATCCATGACAGCACGGTCTTACACAACCGTACGTTGCAACGCGAACAGCGCAGCAGCCCGGCACGGGTTTACATCACAGCGAGCAAGTGACGCGACGGCGCTGCACACTGTCGCATTGTGACGACTCAAGGACACACTGCGCGCGCACCGGACACCTCTACTCGCCGCCAACTACACCAATAACGACCGTACCACTCTGAGCACGGTTAACACACAGCAGATGACAGAAGGAAGCAGCGACCAAACGGCAGAGTATTGCGATCGTCAATGCAAACAGGTCGAGTTACAGCGACTGAGTGCCCATTAGCCCGTCGATACGGCAAGCAGCCGGTCGGTTTTCCCTACAGGCGACGGACGACGGAACAATAGTCACTTCCCGTGCATCGCCAGCGACGTCGTCGACTACAGAAAGCTTATTGCGACGTGATCTACACAACGGTATGGGATAGCGACGCCGAGGTACAGTGTATAAGCCGGACAGAGCATGATGGTCTTCAACGGACCAGACCGCTGTCAGTTTCTGCAGTCGGTTACTGCTGCGGCCAGTGTGCACTAGTGATGCGACGAAAACGCGCAACCAATATTATACCGAACCCAACAGCAACATCGCGTCTGCACATTATGTATGGACTTTTATTTCGCCAGTTGTCCGCAACATTCAGACACGCAGTAAAAGACAAAAAAGACAAAGACAGAGACAGACAGACACACAGACAAACATGCAAAATACAGTATGTATACGCACACAAGATAAAAATACAAAGAAAAACGCAGACTGTATCCCCACTAATAAGCAGACGCCAGCAAGTCTTTTAAAAGGCACAGTTCCTTCAGTCCAGCATACACACAAAGTATACTGTATCTCGTAGTGACTTACATTAATTATCCAAACATTTTAAACGTTCATTGATAATAGCAGTATCCACAGAAAAATCAGTCACAGCACAAATTAACTGCACATCAGCATCAGACACATGAAACACACGAGAGACAGCACAGTGCTATGTACTCTGAAGAGTTTGCATATGTGTAACTAACAAGCCTAAACATTACTGAGAGTAATTTTGTCAAAACACATAATCCAGTAGACAAATTACTACCTACTTACTGAAGTTGCTGTGAAAAATGTTTCTTGTTTATAATAAATTAAGCCCGTACATTCTGTTTAACAAAAATTGATAGTTTTTGTTTTATAGTTCAAAAATACAGCAAATTAAATTTTTGGCGTGTAAACAAATAGATGTTTCTGGTTTAATTAAGTTTGACTCAATCCGAAAATTATGAAATTTTTTTGACATCGCAAAATATAGCTTTTCGTTATTTTTTTCAGTTTTTTAAATCACTTATGTTTACCAAACACATATTAAGTGAAATCTAATTAAACTGGTTTGTTTTTATCGAGAATTCAAACAGTTTTTATTCTAGTTCATTACTACACCGTGTCGCAAAAACAAGCCACTTTTATTTTTCAACAACTTCGTGAAACATTAACCGATTTTAATAATTTTTGGCACATAACATTGTAAAAAGCTTGACGTAAATGACTATTAATTTGCCTATCTCATTTTAATACTGTCGCAACATTACCTCGTAAAATGCAGAAGTCATAAATTGGCCGTTATTGACAATGAATTACTGAATTCATACTGGGTAGCGTAGGCCTATGCGTGGCTCAGAAATGATTAACCGAATAGCGACATACACGATTATTGTTTCTCAAAAAGTAATACATGCTATACGTGCTACATCACAACATTTTTATAACAGCTTGTGTTTAAAATGTCCTCCTTTAACACGAATGCAAGTGGAAAATGGCGTATTTTCGTGAACTCTTGGTGCTAAATTTTGTTTTTTTTTCTATGACGAAAACAGTATATATGTAGAAATACGCCAGGAATGCAAGGACTGCCACGGAAATGTACTTGCATGCGATGAACAGCGTTACTCATGGGCGTTTATTGACTTTATTCCTCTACGTCCTTAAAACAAGTTCCCCCTTAACTCAAAGTGAGGCGCCGCAGCGTCGACGAGGTGAGAAAAGGGGGAAATATCTCCCTCCTCAGCTGACTAAGGGGCCTAGAAAAGCGTCGTGAGCTCCCGCAGCGAGTTCCGGGGCGAAGCTCCGGCGAAAAAAAACGAATTAAGTGCATTTTAAACATCACAGAACACTACTGCTTGCAAGATATCGTAAATATTAAAAATGCAAAACAATAATAATATTCAACTTCCCTCTTTAAGTTTCCAAAAAAACCTTTCTCTATTTTTTTCTTGGAGCATTTGCTATAGGGTTTATATGGTGTAGATGCCCCTAGCGTTATTTATTGTTTATTGTTACTTATTTTTACGTAAGCTTAGCCAGAAATTGAAGTCAAAACAAACGAACTAGCCCCCAAGGGCCAAAAAATTGAGGCCGAAAGCCAAGAACAAAGATGCACTTCCTGGGGAGGGGCCGGTCGCCGGAGCGCAGCCCCGAAAACAAACGCTTTTTGGGGCATGAAACCCCCTAAAATGCATATATTAAGTATAAATTTTATTAGTTTTACTGCACAAATTAATAATCCACTGCATAATTATGCAAAGCAAAAAAACGACTTTTGGCATCTTGGAAGAGGGGGGCATGGCCCCTTTGCTCCCTAAATCCGCCTATGTTTAGTAACCGTTTGACTCAACGGTTCGCTCGCTGTTGATACGTTATGTCAGTTTTTCGACATACGATTTTAGAATAAATACGATTAACGTTAAATAAGCGACAAATTGTCAATAATTTTGTGGTCTCAGCGACTTTATGAGCCAACGCATGCGCCACCAAGTATGACTTCATTGCTGTGAACGGCCAAACTACGACTTTTGCATTTTACAAGGTAGTGTAGCAACAACATTAAGGTGAAATGGGCAAAGTTATAGTTGATTACCTCACGTTTCTTTTTGATGTTGGGTGCCAAAAATTATTTGCATCGGCTAATGTTTCACAGAGCTATCAAAAAATAAAAGTGGCTTGTTTTTTGAGACACGATTTAGGTGCCACGTCGTTACCGGCCTTAGGCCATCAATAACAAATTGAACAATAATTCATCTTCATTCATCTTAGCAATGTGACGTTCAGCTTTGTGCATATAACTCCCATTGTTTTATAGCAGCTGCTCAATAATTGCATTTTTTAGTATTTATAGTCTTTGTATAATGGTCGAAAATGCAGTTAAAAAGTCAACAATAATATATATGTTTCACATAATTACCAATAAATCACCGACAAGTACATAAAACAGTGTTATCGATGACAAAGTTCATGCAAGTCTGACACTGCCGATTATGTCGTATTAGATCACAAAAGTAAGTAAAAACAAGTAAAACGTCAATTATAAGCACACCAGAACAGCCAGCCTAACAATTAGCACTCTCGCTCATGCCGAAAACTGACTTACCCAAAAAGCATGTTGTGCTCTATGCTAAGAGCAGTCACTAATAAATTAGTTGTATTATTTAGAACAAATTTGTGCATGAGTCGAAAATATCTGGCCTCCATGCCCGTTTCGCTGACTTCACAATAGTTAAATTGTATTGCCATTTTTTTTCTAAAATCGAGAATTTCACAGTTGACCTCCAGTGGGTTTACGAATGGACGTGCCTCAAGTTAGGTCCAACATTCGACATTCGACATTCAACATTCGCAAAAATTGCACACAAAAAAAGTAGAAGTTCGTACTAAACGACACACCTTAAGTGTGCATCTTCAGACACGACACGCTCGACCGCATTGAAAACGGACTTTAATTCTACTTCCAGTATGTCGAAAATTGGCGCCAAACGCGTGCAAAATGCGCCCAGCATAGTCAAAGGGCGAAAATTGCGTCGCGTTTCTTGAAAAAAACTTTGACCCAGTTTTCTTAGTTTTGTGAATAGGCTGGGCGCATTTTGCACGCGTTTGGCGCCAATTTCCGACAAACCGGAAATGGAATTAGAGTCCGTTTTCAATGCGGTCGGGCGTGTCGTGTCTGGAGATGCACACTTAAGGTGTGCCGTTTCAGTACGAACTTTTTGGTGTGTGCAATTTTTGCAGATGTTGAATGTCGAATGTCGAATGTTGGACCTAACTTGACGCACGTTACGATCGAAACCAATATCACATAAACGACGAAAACGATTACACGACTACTTATTACATTGAAATAAACTTTACCGACAGACTTGATATTTGAAAATTGTTACACTTCTAAGCGCAGCATTGAGTGAATTCAGGGTCGGTTAATTTTTTTTTAGCCCTGGTTCGTTCTGTCTGATTGCGAGCAGAATGGCGCATCACCAAGCGGTGCGTGGGGACAAAGACAGGCATCAGACGGTCGATGGTAGCGGTAGTGGACGGATGGAGAGCTGGAATTGGCAGTCCGGCTATCAGCCTCAGACTGGACTAGCTAGCAGTCGTGTCAACACGGCTTAGCGATACGCTGCGGTAATGACGTACGATCGTACGTATAGGGTGCGGCAAAAAAGTGGACCCCTAAATTTTTTTGCCGTTTTCTCAGCAACCGTTTGGGATTTTAATATGAAATTTTTCAGCTTTACCTATTGAAACTTTCTACATGTAACTGCCAAGTAAAATGTGATTCTGTTGAAAAACAACGAAGTTATAGATTTTTTAACATGACCGCCTATCGATTTTTCGGCATTCAAAAATGTTCATGCTAAAAATGCTATTTAATTTTTAAAAACTAGTTAGACGTTACTGCCGATGACGTCACAGCGCACAGAACTGGCTGCGGGCCAGCTGTCCAGATATCATCACAAAAGACCAATGGCCTCCAAATTCATCGAATATAAACCCAATGGACTATCACGTATGGGGTGCAATGTTGGAGGTTTACTGCAAGCTTAAAACCAAGCTGAAAACAAGCGCCAAACTCAAGGAAGCGCTTCAGGTTATCTGAGGCAACCTGCCACAGGGACCGATCGACAAGGCTGTAAAAGATTTCTCAAATAAGGCGACTGGAGGCTGTTGTTGTTGCTTGAGCTGGTGATGAACACTTCGAACATTCGCAGTGACAATGGAATTCTGGCATCTGATCATTATTTAACTGTGTTGTTTCAACGATGTTATTAAATTGGTGTTGTAGCCGGAACTTTTTTGAATGCTAAAAATCGGTAGGCGGTCATGTTAAAAAGTCTGTAACTTCGTCGTTTTTCAACCGAATCAAATTTTATTCGACAGTTAAATGTAGAAGGTTTTGATAAATAAATGCATAAAATTTCAACTTAAAATTTGAAACGGTTGCTGAGAAAACAGCGAAAAACTTTAGGGGTTTACTTTTTTGCTGCACCCTGTACATAAGCACACCACTAGCATCAGCAGCAAAAAACAGCTGCTGTTGCTGCTGCCTGCGGGTGCATCAGAATCGACTGTCACTGTCAGTGTCTAGTGCTCACGCGTCGTGCACTTACTGTTTGTTGTCGCCATCACTTTCAGGCATCACACACCGTTTTGTTCTACCGTTGAAAACTACACCAATAGCCGGTGTCGAACCGCAGCTAAAATATTTGGTTCACTTCGCTTAATAATAACTATACTTCTTATCTTTAAAAATACGTGGAAATCACTCCGGTATTACAATGCAGATATTACGGTGCCTATACTTTTTTGGGAAAATAAAAAAAAAATTCAACCAGCGTCTCTACAACAACAACTACTACTACTAGTAGTAGTAGTAGTAGTAGTAGCAGGTCTGTATTCTTATAAAGCCTTTAAAATACGCTAAATACCGAAAGTGTGGCAAAAAAATTATCTGTAAAAAATAAAATAGAATGGCCGTCAATTTGGCCAGTGAACTAAAACAAAAAACTCGCGCAACATAACGGAATTAAAGCGGTGAACGAAACAAAAATGCGTTGGAATTAAAACGTGCGTCTTTTACGGTCGTCACCTGAACGATCTGTTGTTATTCTGTAACATGCTGAATTAAACTCCCAAGCCGCCATATTCAGCCGCCGAGCCGAATTTTAGCAGCATTAGCCGAAACGCAGCCATAAAAAATTCAGCTAGTCAAAAAACCGCCAGAAAAGAAAACGGATGCTGTAACCACAGTAAATTTCGAATTTTAAATTTTTACTGTGTGCAACGCATTCAAAGCATTTCAAACAGATTTTGCATACTTTTGCCGAAAAGCAGACATAAATTTTTATAAGCCAGCCATAAATTCAAAAAAAAAATTTGGCTTGAGGTCTGTGCTAAATAATCAATTAACAAACAAAGAATATGACGAAAAAACGTTAGGCGTAACACTGTGATTAAATTAACACAGTTAATATGTGCTCTTGTCGAAATAACTACCCTGTAAACATATAAATATTAGATAAACATACCAGTCAGTGTTTATTTTTGTTCGGTTTGACTTATAAAAAACTGTTCGAATTCGGTTCGAATCTCAACTCATCACTATTGGCTGAAAGCCGCGGGCTAACGAACACACACACGCACACAGGTAATGTAGCACCTGATGTTGATCACACGTTCGCAAGGCGAAATCCACACCGCATCTTAAGGCAACGTCTTGACATAGCTGCTGCTCCTGTGGTCTGCAGCTTAATTTCACAACCAAACGACGCACTCAGCACACTCCGTGTTTAGGCCCGAATTTGACTTACACAGATGGCAAAAATATACAGAATGATGATAATGGCGTCCTACTTTTCCTTATTCCACAATCGCGCTTGTACTGCACTATTTCTGCTGTGAAATAACTGGTTACCTCCGCCAATGACGTAATGTTTTTGCCGGTTTTTGTTTGTCTGTGTGTGTACAAGATAACTCGAAAAGTTATGGACGGAACTTTCTGAAATTTTGAAGGAATGTCGGGCATGTCATAAACTACCAGTGATTAAGTTTTGGGGGTGATCCGGAAGGAATCCTGGATTCTGGATTACTTTGAAATTTTCGTTACCATTGCTTTCAATGGGGCATAAGGGAAACCACTGCCAAACCGAAAATGGTGCTGCCACCTAGCGAACAACATGGCCTTGGCGGAGATGTGCGGGCTCTGACTGCTTTCTAGTTGATAAAGTTCTCCAGTGGTGGCCAAATGAACGACGGTGTACCGACTGTCGACAATCGTTGAATAAGTGTCGGTTAAACTACTGTCTGGAGTAGTGTAAGTTCGTCTAGCCCTGATTTGTCCCACTGGAATGGACCACCTGTGCAAGATGACGGACGGAATGAGTAGAGCACTAACACGCTTGTGCAGGATGTTTTCCTACTGAAGAGCAAGCGAGCTTAAGCTGCATTCTTCGATTGATCATCATTATCACCGTAGCATAGGTGCGAACGATCGCCAAACTCGTCAGGTAATTAAGCATGCATGACGACCGAGGCGCTCCGAGCCAACTGTTGCCTGGTCATTGTTGGCATTAGCGGACGAGCACGCCACCATTACTCGCTCATCAACACGCCACCGATTCATTAACGGTTTGGCTTAGCTCGTTGCTCGGGAGCTATCGCATGCCACTCCCCGGTGCATAAATCGATAAGTCTTCCAGGTGAAGGCGCAATGCTACAGAAGCAGAAATGATAGTACAATGCTTTATAGTATTTTTACTCTCACAGCACGGCTTGAAGTGGACAAAATCAGTGCATGGTGGCATGGAGACTGTCCGATTGTAGTTGCATATCTAATGTCGTGTATTAAATATACTACTTTGGAACCATCTCACGATAGAACTGGCGGGCAAAGCAGTGCTGGTATGCCATACCGGTCTATATCGTACATCCCACTTTAAATCATGGCTTACAGGCAGCACAACGCAAGCCTTATGTAAAAACATCGTGGTACGAGCAAACTAGTCTAAGCAAACTAAGTCAAGAAAATTATGACAATCGTGTGGCTTTCTTTTACTAACTAAACTACGGCATACAGTAGTTACAATGCTAAACAGTAGGCCTAAATACACATCAATCAAACGTCTTTACTCTTAGGTGACGACTATTAGGACATTGCCGAAACATCGACGCCAGCAGCAGTCGTACTGAACTTTAATTTCTCGTCTAAATGAAGAAAATCTGACAGATGCCCTCAGCAGTTCTTTCCAGCATCTATGACACCGGTGAGGAAAATAGAATGTAATTCAGCAGCTGTGAATCGTTTGACATTGCTGCCGTGCTATGATACGAAGTACCGTCAAGATCGTTAGCAATAAAGTCGTTCCCGTACTTGAGACCTATTATTTCGACCTCTGGAAGTCAGTTAGCAAATGACAGACCGCTTTACCTATAATTACTACTGCAGTGGCTTTTTGTTAATTTGTATGCGTGTTGCGCAAGTGGTGTGGGTGCGAACGGTATTGGCTGACGAAATATTTTATGACGCGGCTGCAAACGGAGGCTGTTTTCTCTCAAACGACATTAGGCAGCTTCTTCTCCGAACATCCGCTGAAGCGCTGCTGGCCGCTGATAGTCCGGACTGCGCCAAGGCGTTAATTGCGCCACCTTAGAAGACCGGCAAGCCAACAGCCGAGAGCAGAGACGTCCAGGCATCCTAGTTACCAAGCCAAAGCGAAATAGGCTTTTAAATTATCCTGCAGATCTGCAGATCCACTACCCAAACACATTATTGTATAACTGAAGTTTACGTCGTAGGTGAAATTTTTGGGTCACGACTTGAATTTTTTATTCTACATACTTTGTACGGTTATAATCCAGCCTTCTGACTGCAATGCCACGGTCAACTAATTTGATTTCACTTGACAGTCGCTTACTTACTCATTGAGCCGGTGCGTGATAGGGAGCTGTGCTGCTGTAACTGCAGACAGGTCTGCAATGGCAGCAGCCGCAGCAGCAGCAGCAGCAGTAGCAGCGATGACGTCATCGGTGACGTCAACACGTGTGTGTAAGGATGTGCTGACCGTTCCGGTCACTAACTAGCTACATCACCGCCAGAACGCCCACGTGTCGTAAAGCTGAGTGCCTTTAAACGACAACCACCGACGCTAAACGTTTAGCGACATCTCTGCTATGCTGAAACTACGTATACGATATATAAAACTAAACAAACAGCAGACGAAAGCAAAATGTCCACAGGTGCGGTTACATACGAGTCAGATTTGTGACCAGCAGCGGGAACATGTTACCGTATCGTATGATCTATTGCCGCGGTACTGCTAGCAGACGTACCACTACCCCAGTGAGTCACACTAAACGTTTACCTGTAGGCCTAGCTGATACTAGGTAAGCACTGGTCATTCCCGTACGGCCGAAGGTAGGAGGCTAAGTTGAGTTAAGTCAAGGTTGCTTGAAAGTGGATCGTATGCTACGGCTCTGATATTCTACCACCAGTCAGCGTGGTTGTTGAGAATTTTAGTACAGTTTATGTTTTCAGAAATTAGTTACAAACAAAATTAAAATAAATTTACTAATATAATCATACTTCACTTGAGTGCCTTAAATTTGAGAAATGCATTAAAATTTTTATTCAAGGTTAAAAATCGCTTCGTCCAGAAACTACTTTTGCAATAAACTAATAGTATCAAATACAGATAGCGTGCGCTTTTGCGAACTTTGGTATATTTTTTCTGATTTCTTGTGTTTGTCGATTGTTGTTTTTACTGTTTTCCACTAATTTTATATTTTAGTTATTTATCAGAAAAAGTACAGTGTTGTCGTTTTTAGCGTGCGTAACGCGCACGTGGTAAATCCACTCATCATCAGTATTGCATCGCTTTTTTTATTTAAGTAATCTGCTTTAAAAGTTTCTCAAAAGTTTATAAAAAAATATTCCATCACCAAAATAAGTTAATATCGTAATCGCGTCGTTCATCGTATTACGCTGTCTTTGATGTGCAACATCGCACAGCGGGCGGTCTCCAGTGGGCACTGCCGTCGGATCAAATGCCGCCAAACAATAAAAAGAAAATGAAAAAAACTTCTTCTTGCTGGTAACCTACTCCACACCCTTAAAGGCACGAAATTCCTGCACACTCATTACAATAGTTTCCTTTGCAAGTGCGACGTTTTGAACAAAAAGAAGCAGTAATTTAGTAAAACGCGAAATCGCTCTTCTCGTTTGCATGCACCAGGTGGGTGGCAGCAAAAACTGGCTGCAATTTGTGATTGTATTTGACCCCATAATTTTCCCTTCCCTGGAAAATCAAGGACCCCCATTTGACACAATGTGTTTTTGGACCCCACAGGTGTACTGTATCTGTCAAATAGCATCAGTTACAGTAGGTAAGCTATTGTGGCAGACAGACTACGTTACAAATAAATGTGAAGCAATAAGTGAAATCGTTTGCGCTGCAAGAGCGATTCCGCTTTAAAAGTATTACGTTGACAGACATAAGTCTTAAAAATCCCTCTTTAACCAGAGAACTAGAGTATCTTACGTATTCTATGTCAGCACCAGCGTGTACTGGAGGTTTGAAACTTTTAACGTTTAGGAAACGCGGCGGCCGATACAGCGATCACGTGTTTGTGGCAACGTAGCGTCAGAGACGGCGGCGTCAGAGCCACTGCAAGGCGTCACTGGCAGCTAATCCATTATACGACGCAGAGCGTTGGACCGGACAGACGACGGACGGACAGACAGACAAGCGGGCGAACTGATGCGGCCTAGTAGAATCTTGGTGACGCCACATGCATGACGGCGTGTCGCAATCTTATCAATGTCATTGGCCACGGCCATGTGTGACGATGTGGGAGTGGGACGATCCACTCACGGACTGTGACGTTACGGGGCACATTTGCTTGCACGTTTACTCTCACTACTAAGCTTCTGTTTGTCCCGTCCTTTAGGTTAGATCAAACCATCATCCTGTGCATGAATGACCCTGCAGACTGAGCGTAGCCGTTTCCACGAGCTGCTACCATCGTGTTCGATCTGAAGCGTGTCGCCACGCCGAGTTCAGTCGGTGGTTGAGCGGCTGAAGGTCGCCTTCCAGAGTCCGTAGCCAGGTGTGACGTGGACGTCCTTGGCGGCGCCTCCAGTTTTCGAGACCTTGCGGACTGAAGTAATAGACAAATCATGCTACTAGCCCATCGTTGCCGGATGACCGAGAAAGAAACGTTTAGCCGTTTTCAGTTATAGATGATGCTACCAACTCTCTCCGTTGTTCTGTTTTTGACGCGCTCGAGCTATGCTGTAGAGCGTCTATAGCATGATGTGCCGTCTGTCTGTCGTCGTCTGTTTGCCTGACGTCGTCGATTGTAACGGATGTATTGTGGCTAAACTGTTGGTCGTAGCGGAAATTTTTACACTAACAATTAGCACTGTGTTTTAAACATACGTATGCAAAATTTCAGCGATTTAGTGCAATGCGAACATTTCCAAATTTAAGGTTAAACAAAGAGATGGTAAAACGTGTGCGTTTTTCAACGAAAAACTGGCCATATCTCGAACAACTGAAAGATAAAGCCAAGGTTGCTATTGATCACTAATAAAAAATCGCATATGCCCTTTTAGATAAAATAAAAAATAATCGATCTTGGATGACCTTAAAGGTCAGTAAATATGTACTGCAACAGGAACTGTATAGGCTGTACAGTGCGTCTTCCCTAGCGACAGCTAAGCTTTCTTGTCTGCGATGGTATCGGAAAACATCAGACGCTATGATACTGAAAGTTGAAAAAACAAAGTCTATTCTGTTGTAAGAAAACGAACAAAATTTCTCCAGGACGTAAGACTCCACAAACAATCTTTCCGGAACAAACTGGCGTGTTTTAAGAAAATTCTGTCCAAGAGAGATGTCTAAGATTCGCTGCCGTCGACGTTGTCAATGGACTGTATAATGATATTCAAACAAGAAAAGTAGAAGACATGCACAATGTAGGCCTATTATCGTCCTATTCGTATATATCTCATTAAAGGCTAGAGCGGATCGTGGCGCAGGGAGTTGTAGACAGACATCCGGCGAATGCTGAAAAAATGCTGCTCTCCTGTAAGTCTGCTATCTGCTACAATAAACCGGCAGTTAACAAAAAATATCGCTTGTACGCACTATGACATGAGTCCTAAGAGCGACGTCGATGACGCCATAGTCTATTGTATCGGAATGATGAAACTGCATGTTTTATGTTCTGGCCGGATCTCGTCGCCAGCCGCAGTATATAATAGGGGCTTATTAAACGAAATGGACGCAGGCTTAAGCCAGTCTGAGAATCCTCCTCCAATGATGTGTGTCGTCCATGCTGTTGATGAGTACGATGACTTATCATCGGATGTTTCGTTTTTTTGTGAATGTCGCTTTTTGTGAACGTCGCCTGTCTGTCCGAAGAGATTGCCAACTGATTTGTATGCATTCATGAACACGGAGAAAACTTGCCATCCAGTGATATGGAAAAAAGTCCCCCAAAATGCAATCCTAACATCAACGCAGTTCATTGTGCAAGCAGTTCCTCTACCGCGGTCCGCATTAGACAGTAAGAACAAATGTTCTTAATACAAGTAACACTAAAATTATAAAAGCTTGTCAAAGCTATTTTTTCTTTGAGTAACCAAGTGTCATAATTCTTAAACGTGTTCATAAATTTACATGCAAATTCGAAAAACGGGATAAAAGATTTATAGCTCATTATTTTTTTATTCCTTGACACTGTTGTGCTTATATTATTATAACAGGCTTAAGTAGTGAAGATTTTGTTGCCAATGGCCATGTGACTTGAAGTAGTCATATATAACAATATTGTATATATTTATTTTATTATTTTTTCTTTTCCTTAGTTATTTTGTTGTTAGCCTGCTACCAGTAGTGGTAAATAAAGATTTTCAAAAACATTTCTAAACAGTGATGTGCACGCAATCATCACAATTAGCATCACGTTATGTGTTTAAAATGTTGACTGCTCTAAGCTTTTAGCCGACTGCGCCATTCGTCGCGTTCAATACAATCCTCGGTCTAACGTTACAACCGAGAATTTGGTCCTTTTCATCTTACATTTCAACCATAAGTTTGTCCGCCATTTTCCTGGAAACTCCGTGACAGATATTCCTAACTCACAGCTATAACCCGATGCAATTCTCAATATTGTTTTAATTTTTATTTCAGATTTTTTCGTTAAAGTTGTCGGTTTAATTTTGGTAAAAAAAATCACACGCTAATATTAAACTTATTACGTGCTTGACAATGAGTCATGAAATTAGGCAAAAAATCATAAAAAAAAGTTTTGTGTAAAATTAAAGCTGCTGGTTGCTATACGACAGTCCGGATGCTGAAACGTTACTTTTTGCCGCCATTAATTACTTCTTCCTACATTGCACAACGCTAAAACAAAGCTAAAACTAAATTGCACGCATCACACACAAATACGGTGTGACTTTGTTTCCGTTAGATCAGGGCCTTCTACACGAGGAGAGAATGAGGCAGACTGTTTCACAAATTCTCCCCTTGACCGACGTATTTGTTTGTTTGGAAAATAAGTGTGCATGTGCATTTTCTTTACATTTTATGATTTTACGGTTTTTACCGAGTTTCTGTGTATAATATTGCACGCAGACTGCAAAGTTTAAGACAATCATGAGACGGGAAGCTACGGGACCACTGAAGTGACTAGACAAGTGCGCCCCACTGGCCACTGCCCTTAGACACTCTTGTGTAAATGGGCTGCTAAACATGGCTGTGCCTGCAGGCTGCTTTATCGCCACTAGGTGTATTCAGTGGCTTCTATTCCCCTCAAATATAAAGTCGAAATCGGACGCAAGTTTCCCCCTCCATTTTCGGCTCAAGTCAAGTTCCCCCCCAGAATCTCCCCATTTTCGGGCTCAACCCCCCTTCGTGTTCTTTTTTCTGGGTGTAGATTACGCAGTGAAAAATAAAGGGGAAGTTTTGATCTATATACTGTTAACAAAACTCCCTTTCGGATATTTTTCACTGGGCGCAAGCTGCGCTTACCAGGTATGGCAAATAAATAGGCCTAGGCCTTGAGATAGAAGCCACTGGACATATTAACTAAATATGAAGAAGTATTTTTATGATTGTGTTTTTTATGAAAACAGAATTCCCACGCCTCCTGGAAAAGTCCTGTAAAGTTTTGGATTTTTTTCTTGAAAATTCAAGGTCCTGAAAATCCTGGAAAATATCTTTGAAAATCACGAATTTTTCATGGGCTCAAATGAAAGCTCAAATGGAAGTCATTTTAAGGCTCGCTTTGCTTGCAAATTAGTTGTAGTTCCCTACTTTTAAATTTGTGGTGGGTGTCAGTATGTTATATTTAAACATTTGTGGACTACGAAAAGGTCTTGAAAAATTTTTCATGGCGGTCCTGAAAATCCTGAAAAAGTCCTAGATTTTTTGGTCAGTAAAAGAGTGGGAACCCTGCGAAAAAATTGTAATTCGTAACAGCTTTAAAATTTTATCTGATATTTTAGACTGTAGGCCCTTCCCGGATCCTGGGGCTTAGATTCGCCCCTCCCCGAATCCAGCTATCCGAGGGGAAGAGGCTGCTTCGTCGATTCAAGGGGATATAGAAGTCTCTGCGTTAGATTTCAGTTTTACCGCATTACAAGTTGATGTTGCTTCAGCTACAATACCTATAAAGTCACATCTCGGCTATCAAAGCTAATCCCCACGAAGAAGCACGGTTATAGTCTTTGAACCACCCAGCAAGTCTTACCGGATGTCTGTATCGGACACTTGGCGATCTTTTTCGATCGTCAGAATAGAGACGAATGCTTACACGGTAGCCGTGAGCTTTTTTGCAAGAGCATTCACGCGTTTTTACGAGCGAAAGCAGCTACTGCTTTCAGCGCGTCTTAGCCATCGCAATTCTGTCTGTCCGTCCGTCCATCTGTCCGTTACACGGGTAAATCAGTCAAAAATGTTGCAAGATAGAATCACCAAAATTTTACCTTCGGCTGCCGGGAAGACTCTAGTTTCAGGAACCGTAAAGTTATTCCATAAATTCGAAAGGGGTCACCCCGAACGAGGGCGCTAAATGAGAGGGATTGGGCAAAATTTGCGATTTTTGGCCAATAAGTCACTGTGTCTCAGTAACGGTGCGAGATAGGGGCTAGGTTACTATTAATCACTAATAGGAAGTCGTACACTGGCTTTCGATTGGCGCCAAATTCAATGGCCTTGAATGACCTTGAACGCCAAAATAGGGGGTTTTATAAATTTTTTTGGCGATTTCGGGCTGGGACACAAGTTTATATCATTTACAAGGTGACGCCACGCTACTATCGTTATGCGATCCAGATAGAAAATTTGGTATTTGTATATTAACTTAGCGTGAACACCCCAATTTTTAGCTACACTACTGAACCGGAACTGCTATAAGCTTTCGCGCGTCTCGTGAGCATTAGCTCAAATTTCTTGTATAAATTGCGAAAAGCTCGCTGCTCCCCACACAAAAACCCCACTTGCGATCTTGGTCTTGGTTTCTAGCTTTCAGCTTCGTCTCTTTGGCCCCACAGCATATCGAAGTAAGTCGAGTCTGTGTTTAATCAGTGAAGACGCTCGGGAGCGTCGGACTAGTTCAGTATAAGCCTAGTAAGTCGGCTGAATTCCTGGTTTGATCGCAAATCAGCCGCTCATATGGTCGCACAGTGGCCTGGGGCTGTGATGATGGGATTCGGCACGTCAGGGCTAAATTGAATTCTACGCCCATTGGTAGAATAATTGCAAGACGTATAGGACCTGCAGAGCATTAGCCATATACGTGCCGCCCGTGCCCGTGGACATATTATACACGTCAGCACCGGCGGGAGCAGCGACGTCAGCTGCTGTAGGGCTAACTAACCGCATTTCCTCATAGAGACATAGACCTACGCACGCCAGTCAAAGACTCGTATTAAAACTGCAACGAAGTCGCCAGGTCACGAGGCCACACGTACGTAGGCTACACCACACGATGACTCTTAATTATGAAACTACTAATTTCGTCGCATATATAGGCTTACGTTACTTTCAAGTATTTTTAAATAGAGCTAAAAGATAATAGCATGCAAAATTTAGGCTACTTTGTGACGGTGAAAGTGCTTCCTTTAACTGGCGAGCTGCCATCGCAGTGCGTTTTTCATGTAATTAGCATACACCCGTTTTACAGGTCACCTGCCAAAATGTGCGATCATCATTCATTACACGTATTGTTTTATTCGTCCAGGCACAGTTTGCCAGAAAGACGTTCAACAGAATTCACAGACTTTGCTATGTTTCGAAAGTGTGTATACAGTAGCATAACGATAACTGGGAAGAAGAGAAGCAGGGTGTTCATTGTGGTTTGTGGATATAAGACGTGAACAGCGACATCACAACGACACAGTAGTTGAAGTCATGCTGTTGGTGCCTGCCGACTAATCATCTTGAAATAATTAAAACAATTTTTAAAAATGTCGAAAAATACAACAACTTTGGTTTACAGAACAAAAATTCATGGCTTAGAAGAAAACCCAGATAAACGTTGCCAGTAACCCTACAAGCATTAGTGACTAGGGCTATATGGTCGCATTATTGCAGGCTACAATAATGCTCAACGTTTTTCAAAGCAATATGTATTTGCACGTAAATGTTACGAAATGCCGTTGATCGTCATTTAAAAAGTGACAACTATTTTTGAAATCATGATCACAAAAACACCGCTTACAAAAGCAACCGAAAGCTTTTCCGCAATAAAATAAAACCAGAGTCTAACAAGAAAAATCTGAGATAATGCTCATAAGACGCGCGACGCAGATTGTCTTGGTCTATCTCCAGTAATATCGATCAAAAATGTACTCTTTAAATGGGCGTCGCAGAATGAAGGCGCAAAAATCATTAAAACCCTTTATATGTGGATTTTAATATTGTTCAAGGTTATCGATGTTGGTACTTCTGGAAAGGTTGCTAGCAGTGCTTGTTACGACTAGCAGCAAGTTTGCGTTAATCTGCAACTGTTTTCATGATGATGATAGTCTGTATTAAAGCTAGATTAGTCGACAGCATAGCAAAAATTCCGCGTTTTGTAAAGGATACGCATATTTTTATAAGCACGCCGTGATCGCTTCTGAAGAAACTAGCCAGGACGTTGCCCGTGCTTGGAGAGAAGTCTTTTAGTGCGTTTTAGAGATGTGACATTTTTGCTGGATGGATAATAATTATACGACGGTCGACTAATGCCTGCCACGTAGTCTATCGTCAGATGAAGCCTCATTACAGTTCCATCCATTTAATGGACGCTGCGGTCATACTCATATTCATTATCATTAGCGTTGTCATCATCATCATGTCGCGTGATAGTAATGGTCGCTACTCGCTACATCAACGTATGCTCTGATGCCGCACGATTATCCGAAACTACTCAACGCTTTCTGCGCAGAAACACAATGACAACAATATAGGTTTATAGCGCCCACGCCACCAAAATTAGCAGCAATAAAACGCATGCAGTCTCTTCCAATAAAAAGGCAAACTAAAACGGGCGATAGTCCTTTGTATCCGACCTACAGCTACTGATCAGCTTTTGCATGCCGATACTTTATATACGCTATAGCCTAATAGCAGCCAGCTGACCTTATACTCCGGTCGCTGTGGACCCAACGGGCAGGCATAATTGAACATAATCGGCACTGGGTCGAAGCCACAGAATCTCAAAGGTTCTTTGCCATAGCTGTTCGTCTGTGCAAGATGTTATTTGGTGTCCGCGTGACTAACAATGACAGGAAACTCGGAACTGGCGCTCTGTTCATAAACAAGCCTTCCCGTCCGCCCAGCGACAAACTTCAGCCGATGGACCGCAATTTTCATCGTATCTGGCTGAATGGACACGGACATAAAATGAACTTGTCGACCAAGCAAGCGCTCGCTATGACAGCGTACACTCCTACACTGGTCATAGCTCGTATGTCGCTGTATGGTTGTAGCTATTCAGACGACAAAAAGTTACTTTCTATTAGAGATGGCTCTCCTCTCATTGCAGCTGAAGGAAAATCAAGATTGAATTCGTTGTAGTTTTATTCCCCAAGCAAGATGTTTACATCCACGTGCCTGCATGTATGACAACGCGGCATATTTTTCGGACATCTGGTGCGTTCGGCCAGCAGTCATCAACATTCCGTTCCACGCCACCGTCTCAAACACATCCTGCGTTTTCTGTTGCTGGTCCAACTGTCTGAAACTCACTGCCTAAATACCTTCGAAATCCAGACAATCGCTGAAGACATTTTTGTTCTCGCAGTACTAGAGACCGCTAGAGTTGTTGTCATTCAGTCACGCTCTCCCTTGTGGTACTCACTCATTTGATATTCTCCATGTACATTGGCTCCCAATTGATCAACGCATTGAATTCAAACTTGCCGCATTGACGTACAACATTATCAGCTCCTCTCAACCTGCTTATCTACGTTCTCTGCTCAATTATCACAGTCCCACACGTTTTCTGTGTTCTGCCAACACCAATCTGCTGTCATTTCCACGTGTCCGTACAACCTTTGCCTAACGCGGTTTTAGCATTGCAGCCCCCCACAGTCTGGAACTCGCTACCCCCTAGCATCTGCAGTTCTACCTTTGCAGACACTTTCCGTCGCCTCCTTAAAACTCACTGCTTCCAGCAGGCCTACTGCTCCCCTAGCGGCTCAGCCAAGTGCCTCAGATTCGGCCAATGGTTGACATTGTGCACTTAAAATATACACCTACTTACTTACTTACTTACTTACTAGAGTGTCCAGCGCATTAGAGTTTTTTTTACAAGAATGGTCTATACATTGTTTGTATTTTGACATTTGACATAATTTAATCAAAGATGTAAACTCTGTGAACCTTCTGCCTTTTAAATTTATGATATTTTCAAGCAATTATGTTTTTTGTACTGGTTGACTTTAGTACACTGATGTTTTGCTTTGAGGCATATTTTGCACTTTTTTACTTTTTTGTATTTTTCCGTATTTATGCGTATTTTATTATGTACAGTGTACTCCATGTACAATCTCGATATTAAGTAAATAAATAACCAATGATAAATAATGCTGTGAGGATGCTGTTAAAACTAGGACGGTAATAGCGGGCCAAGTGAAAATAAAGTATCGGCAACCTACTATCAGGTTGACGACGTTTAATGTCACCAACGTGGCTGTTGCCGATCGATCGGCTTTGCTGACGATCGCGTCGAGTTGTAAGAGTTTAGTTAACTACTTTTGGGACTTTTTATTAGTGCTGCATTAAAAACCTGTCATTACCCGTCTTCGTTCGCCATGCAGCGTCTGTCAGTCAACAGATACAATTAAATGACGACAGTCAAACAAAACAGAGAACGTCGGACAGTTCTAATTGATATAATCCATGTTCGTGGCTCTCAGTTATGTCAGCAGTCGCAAACTCGCAAAGCTTGACATGCGATGGTGCGAAACACAACAGATTATCCCACATTAACTTAACAACCACCACATAAAATACTTCTTTGCTGCACATTTCACTTCTGCAGACGGATACGGTCAACTGTTGTCGGATAATTCTGTAACTGTTCTTGGGCTCTGCTCTCATACATTAATCACAGCTCCGCTCCTGGTCCAGGGAACTCAAGTTCCACATTTTTTCCACATTGACAGTTAGGCGATGTGATGGTGAGTGATATCACCTTTTTATGATTTTTGCTGTTTTCGATGTGTCACTCATTGCATGTCGCCGTTAACAAGTGTATTTATAAACTGACGTTTTGTACATTGATGTCTATTCTATATTGGTCAGTACTTTTTGAGTACTTAAACCGTCGGACGTCATCAGGCCATTGAAGTTACATTTTCATCGCGCGCGGACCTTGTAGAGAAAGCGCACCTGTCACGAGTCTGCGACTGCCATGACGCTAACTGAAACAAATAATGACGTAGCACGTACTGAGCTGTTCCTTTACATCAAAGGACAGTTGCCTTGTGGCAGGCCGATTACAGGACGCTAAAAGTGACGCTTTGGTGACCATCTCAAAAATCAGAAGTGTGTATAAGGATTGGATCAACGTGCGGTCGCGGCGGTTTAAGGGACACTGACAAGCGGAATGTGCGCGTTTTCTTAGTTTTTAAATGTTATAAGCAGTTGACCTAAAAGCAGTGTTAAACTATTATAGTTCAAAGATTAAACTTATACCGTAACTGGATAATCTGCTATTTGTCGGTGAGCACTGACACGAATACGTCGCACATAGATATCTTGATGACAGTACTTTGCCATGACGCTTACAAAAAGTTACCGATCACATTAGGCCTTCCCCCATTTTGCTGTTGACGAGTGACCCGCGGGATTGGCGGATGCTAGTAAACTGGGAGAGGTGTGTCATCTGTTGGCCAATGAAGCCAGTTAACGTTGGCGACAGTTTGAGAATTGGCTTGGCGTCGTCACAGTTTGTCATCGTAACGGCAGCGGCCATGCCTCTCCGGTCCGCGGGGATCATAGGTCTTGGTTATCCAGATATGCGACGGTTCAGTTTACGAACGGCTCTTGCAGTAATTTCTGCACGATGTTTCGCTATGTCACTACGTGCATAGCTCCTATACGCTGCTTCTTGAACAGATGTGGTTGTAAGACGCCGTGAGAAATGTGAAGAGGTTGTTTGATATAAACTTAATGAGTGGACAATATCGCTATTAAAGGTGTAACTAAAAGAATAGTAAACAAGATCGTCAAGCCTTGCTCAAGTTTAAGTACTGTCCGCGAGTAGCCGCAGTGTCATGCACACAAGCGCACAAAACCCATGTAACCTTAACCTTTTAGTATGACCTTGAAATTAAAGAAGGTTCCAACTTCTAGAGGTTGTCGAGGTACAGCGGTTGATGAGTTATCATATTCACAGAAAAAGCTTAACTGAAAACAATTCGTCGTCGCTACCGCATACAATAATATACGATGAGCCTGAAAGTGTAAAATCTGAACGATAACGCTAATAAATGTAAATATGTTTTAGTGCTAGCCGATTACGTGAAACAACGCTAGAAAGTAAGCAGTGGTGGCTAATTGCTCGAACTCCATCACTTTGATTTGTCGCGGACAAGTTCTACAACAAGACTGAACAAGTTGTTTATCTTGCTGCACACTTGGTGCTTTTCTACAACTGTAACAAATCAAAGTAGGCCCTATAGGTAAAGTTTAAGCTGACGCAAGTGTGTGTTATCTACGTGTCAGCTGACATCGAACGAGCAAGATCAAGACGACGTGATCAATGTCGACAACTAATGGATGTGGGACGACACGCCGGGTCCCATCAGAGACAACTTAACTAAGACAGACAGCGCGTCACTCGGCAGGTGATAAGTCAAAAGACGTGTGTCACAGGAGAAACGGATGAATACTTCCTGGACTTTTCCCAGCCCTTCCCGAAACATTTTTCTTTCGCGCTCACGGCAAGCCGCATCACCATGCACGCAGATACGAATAGCGCCGAACCCCTTAAGGCAAATTCGCTTTCACTTCACTTGTAGCGCAAATTGTGCAACAACACGTCCATAATAGATCGAACTAGCGAAGTTTTCTTTGCTTTTTGATAAATATCAACATTACTGTGTATGCATGACGTGCGTGCATGCAAGAGTACAGTATAGGCCTTACAAAATGTGCGACAAAACCGTGAAAACCGCATAGCAGGCTAGCAGCTTAGCACCAATGTGGCCAGTTACTACTCTTCATAGCACACCAGACTACGTTGCTCATTTACCCACCAAAATGAAGAAAAACTGATTGCTATAATTGCGACTTTTGTTCTTTGGCATCTTCCGGATTAACCTCAAAGATTTCTAATCCTGTTGTGTATACGAATGCTTTTTTCGCTGAAAATTTTTTTTTCATTTTATTTTCCGTTAATTTCCCTGCTGGTCTGTAGTTTTCTACCATAACTAGGCGGTGTATTAATTTTTTCTGTGTTCCGTTTCTCTCATTTAATTTTTGCTTGAACTATCTTTGCCTTTTTCAGTTTATGTGCTAGATTAAACTGGCTGGCACGCTGCCAGTTTTTCAGTGCAAATGCCGTGTCGTATTCGTAAAGAAAGAAATAAATAAGCCAAAACGAACGAAAAAAGAAATGTGAGAGAAAAGAAGAAAAACGGAGGGGTGGAAAGGGGTGGGGAGAGAAACATTCCACTTTTGCCCGCACAGTGCATACGTATGCTTATGAAATTCTGGATAAAATAAGCTTGCTGTCTGAAAGGTGAGTGCGAAGTGGACGATGAGCCATGCAGTAATGTAATGTGCTGTGGACAACAGAGCTAGGCGAGAGACCACACATGTCGAGACGAAAAGGCATTGCGATACATGTCACGTTGCCTAGACGACGACCGCGCTGTTTTCAATTGCTTGGCGTCAACGATTTCCTTTCACGCTGCCCCTGACATCGACTGGATCGCTATTACTAAAAATATCCACTAATGCAAAAAACGATGTATCGTAATCAGAATATTACTGGCAAAGTGCAGTCGCATCGTCTAGCCGCAGTACCACACACGAACAAGTTGCAGTGATGTATAACTTTGCCAGCTTATGCTCTCACGCACATGGCCAGACCAAACAACTAACAAAAACTAAACTAAGAAATAAATAACCGAAAGGCAAGAAAGTCCGAAAAGTTGTTCCGATGTAGTAATTTATGACGTCGACGTGCATTGACACTCAAGCGCACAAGCAAGCATCGCTATCCGCTATAGTTAGGCCTACACTGTGAGATAAACAGATGCTACTTTATGGGCTAACTAGCTAACTGGCATACGTACTTCCAGGAAATGTATTCAAAATACACGTGCTAATGCCGAACGTTTGTTGGACGTTTGCTAGAAGTTTGCTGGACGTTTGCTGGATCGTGTAAACACCCTATTAGTTGTAGGCCTACCATAATTTTGTTACATCTAAAGCGATTTGATTAACTGTTTCACTATTAGTATTGCGTCCTGAGATAATCCGCGGAAGTAGCTGGAATAAAATCTACCGCATGGCTTCAGAAATGCAACTAAAGCGTAAAACTCAGTAAAAATAAATAAGTGGTGCTAAATACTTTTCTTCATGTGTAAAACTGAGCAACGTGACGTTAAATGTTATAAACTCTGTTGCTTTTTAAACAAAATTGTAGCTAAGAATAAGGACTCAAGCTATCATTTTGGCATTGCCAGAGAAATGTAAAAAATGAAGAAAATGACTTGACACACGAAAGAACGAAATACTGTTATTACAAGTTACAGTTAATGTCTGAGAGACAAACATAATTGAAATAATAAACTAAAAATAAAACAGTACATTGCAATTACGCATTAAACATAAGTCACACAAGCAAATGTCTTCAGAATTTAGAATGGGCAGTTGATCCATTTTTCCTCTCTCAATTGGCTTCCAAGTTAATTCTAGGCAACGTTAGCCAGGAAATTAAAATATACAATCAAAGCAAATTTTAAAATGATGCACTTTAAATGTGAGACAAAGTATAAAATTATGTATTTGCCAAAAATCTAAGGTAAAATGCTGTTGGTCAAAATAACACAACCACAACTCGGAGCATCTGAGAGAAACCTGATGCTTTAAGCTGTCTATAGTTGCGAGTTGCCTCGAATTTCAGCCGCTGCAGCAGTTGCCATTATCCGACGTTTATTTTCAGCATGTTTCGATGCTTTTCCGTCTGTCTCTCCAATAGGCTACTATCTGCCCATCTACTCGCTTCCGTTCTCCCACACACAATGAAAATTGGAAATCCGCGGTTTTATAAGCGATCGTATTGCACCGAACCATGCAGTTATAAATAGACAAACAGTTGCCAAATAACGGCTGTTGACATAATCGCTCCATTGGTCACAGTATGCAAATTCAGCCTGGTATTCAAGGTATCAAAATCGAAATGTCGCAGAATGGCAAACTTTGAAGACTGGCATTTTGACCGATGGACAAAAATATCTCAATATATTAGGTGCTTTTAGTGCATTTTTATTTTTCGTTAAGTATTTTTAGTATTTTTGGCTTTGCTTCAAGTCACTTTAAAAGAGTCTGTGTAACGAAACAAAATCACAACCGATTAACCCCTTTGCAACGAAACAACTTCTGGCTATTTCTGATTTTGTTTTTGTGTTACAAACCAACTCTAGCTATTGCGTATTTTTATGCTACACCAGTTTTTGCCATGATTACCGTTCAAACAATCGATGGCGTATCCAAAAATTTAGATAAGGCAAATTAAAGCATTTTTGGTCGACCGTTGAGTCGACTGTTAGGTTGAGCTTTGGGTATGATATGCCGTCTGTTTGTCTTTCTGTCTATCTGTCGTCTGCTTGTAACGCATGTATTATGGCTAAACGGTAAGTCGATAATAGCGTTAGATAGGGCTGGTTCTTATGCTGTTGGTAGTAACCATGTCTCTATCTGCAGCGGTTTGGCCGCAATTTTAAACGAAAAGTTGCTGCCTGCAGCCACCACCCATGTTCGATAAATTATCGTATCATATCCTAACGTTGATTGTAGCGTTCAATATAGCAGCAGCGTCGCTATAGCGTGTATGGGACTGCAGTCACTGTGGGAAATCGCTTTCATTCCGCGATCGGAAGTCGGACGCTGGCTTTCGGAAATAAGCAGTACCGTCGGCCAACCCTAGCGATGGATGGGCTTCTTGCTTAGTCTAAGGCCAGAACCCCAAAAAAACATCAGCATCAATTAGCAAAGAAAATTCCATACTTTTTAAAATGTTGAGAAAATTTGTTTACAGCTTTCCCCAAAATTCCATAATCGACTTGGGAGAATAGTATTCGCGTCCATCTCAAAACATTTTCTGTCGTTTTCATGGCTACTGTAAGCCTATGGCGTGCAACATCCTTATTTACATCCTAGAAATTTGTTGCGACTGGGCCTATGCCATTTACGTGTGCGTACGTATGACACTTAGCTAGTTAGCCGCGTTTCCAACGCAACGACCGATCGGTCGACTACATGGGCCACCGGCGCTCTCTTGCTCGAACCGAGACGTAAACACAGCTAATAGCAGAGAAAAACTAGTCGCGCGCAGACAGCAATTATGTATTATTCGTGATAAAACATGACATTCGGGCTTCAGCATTGATAGCCCCAGGCTTGCCGTGAATATGAAATTTCCCGTCCATAGCCCCAGCCGGGGATATTTAGGGGCCTACCTCGCCAGTCTCTGCAACTCCATGCTACTGCCACTGCATGCTAAGCCTAGACGTACCAGGCACATTCGGTTACAGGATGCGCCATGCAGGAATCACTAAACAGAGAAAGTGAATCAGGATTCAGTTTCACGAATAATATTTGGTTTTCAGACTTCAGTGCAGTGTAGGCCTATCCACAGTGCGCGATGAAATAAGACTTAGGCCTACTGAAATAGCGAACCACTAGGCCTATACTGCAAACAGCCTATAGAAACTCAGCAACGTTCTGTCCAGCGGCACCCCGTCACCTTTCCCAAAATAACATTTTCACAGTGATGCCAAAGTGAGGCTTGATGCAAAGTAGAATTGAAGTGATGCTTGGAACGGATACCACTAGACTCCCTAGGCTAACTAGGCCTAGGCCTAAATGTAGAACTAAGTTACGACGTTTGTGACTATAAGATAAAGGGCCTAATAAACTGAATACTAATGGTGACGTTTAAATCTCACTTTTTCAGATTGTCAACGTATCATTATCGCGCTATAATATTTGCCACACTACAATCTGCATCAGCCGTCCGCAGTAATTTCATAGGCTGAACAGCTTGTTTCAGTGCTGTCACGATGCAGTGTCGACACCTGGCGAATACGACTACAGTTTCACAAGAACGACGTTCAGACAATCGCTACGACGTAGTGACAATAATAACATCAGTTTGATATTTGACTACCGTGATAAATTGAAAATAACATATTAACGCCAGTTACTGTTTCATAAAAGTTGTATGACACATGTGATACCGTTTGGCAAGAACACTTGCTCAGACCCAAGTAACACTTTGTTAGACAATGGCCCCTGTCGCCTTATATTAACAAAAAGCCCAGCTGTCGCTAGGGCAAGCCGACCGTATCACATACATTCAAAGGCCAGCGTCCGACTTCCGAATGCGTAAAGAAAGCGATAGTAACTGTCTATAGGAGCTCGTCATCGCCCTATCCAACGGTGCCATCGCCACCCTCTCCCCTTACGACGTACCGTTTACCCACAAAGGCGAAATGACCCTTCAAGGTCATCCAAGGTCGATTTTTTCGTCTCATCTGAATTGGTTTCTGCGACTTTCTATTAGTGCTCAATAGCAATCTTGGTTTTATCTCTTACCGTTTCCGTGATGCTGTCAGTTTTCGGTTGAAAAACGCACATTTTTCCTACACCCTCCATTTAACCCCAAATTTGAAAATGTTTCCCTATATACTGCATCCTCAAAGTTTTGCAAGCAAAAAGCCTTGACACACGGCTAATTATTCGTGTAAAACGTTTTTACCTTTAAAAGCTATCGTTTACCTACAATACATCCGTTACACAGTGACACAGCAGGCCTACATACAGACAGACGACAAACCAAAAATTACAGCGGATCGAAAGAACTTGCATAAACCCAAACTAACTGTAACTTAGCTTTTTGTTTAATAATTCCGGCTCAAGCCCCATTGTTTAAGCCTACATTTTAAACAGATCTGCACTAGACGAATGTAGCGATTTTAGCTGATTTTGTTGAAACAGTCGACGGCGATAGATACGATGGACATGAATATATACTACCGTACTCTAGTTACGTGCAGAAAGTTACAATTTCCGGCCGGTTGTAATAGCCAACTAACGAATCCCCCTAACATGTTCGCAGCGATGCCGTCTTATTTTGCCGAACTACTTTTGCGCTTGGTGCTAGTTAGTGTTCCTACTTTAGTTTACTGGTGAACGTATTTGTAGTTCGTTATGTAGGCCCTATGTTACAGGTAAGCTTACCGGTGTGAAGCGAAAGCAGCTGATGTTTTCATCATGGTCTGTACGAGGGCGCACTGTCGCAGGTCTGACGCATCCACCGCGCGACGTCTGCCACTGAGCGCGGTGCGCGGTACTGCAGAGATCTCCATCAGATTTTCGACGTCTCGAGGCGTCACGGACCAACGCAGTACAGGCGCCTTCGCCACATCCATCCGCGGCTCAACCTACGGCTATCGTTACACACACACATGACCGGTCATTTGAGACTACACACGTTTAGATAGAGCACAGATGCCCTCGCACCGTTAAGGTGCGTTTAAAGCGACAGATCTAAACTGAAATGAAATTAAATGAAACGAAATAAAACACAACGAAAGCCGCAGCACGCAGCATTCATTTTAGTTCATTGAAAATCTGTATTCACCATTTACTGGTAGATATATAATAATACATAATAAGAATGTTTTTGAAAAAAAAAACAAATACGCAACAATACAAAATGCATCGGGCGCAGTGTTCGTATACATGCCTTACATCAGTCACGTGGCTATCGAAATGCTAACTTAGTATTAAACTAAAGCTCAATTTATCTCAGAAACTACAAGAGTTTAGTTATTAAAGTTGACCTCGCGTCACGGTATCCATTATTTTGATGCAAATTTTTAAAAATGCCTACGTTTTAAAATTAAAATACTTGGTAGGCCTAGTTTAAAGGCAAAGTAGCTTTGGCAAGCTTTTACAGTGTCAATATTTAATTTCTTTTTAGTTTACTTCATTTCTGTTGCGTTGAATGCACCTTTTTGGGCCACTGTCACATGAACATGGTTTCCTGATAATGACTTTATCGCACATAAAAACCTGGCATACGCGAAGAGTGTCGTTATCTCAGGCTTGCCGTGGATATGAAATTTCCCATCCATATCCATATCCATATCCACAGATTTTCCGTGGATATCCATGGATGTATCTATATCCACAGACGCCTATCTTGCGTACATGTAGCTCCTAAATTTTCGCAAAATACAGCAGTGCAAGCGCGTCTATTTTACCTCCCACCCCAAAAAACATGACACAAATATTTTTTAAATTGTTAAAAATAAATAACAGTGAAAAAATAAACATTCATTTGAATTGAAATATCTTAGTTTAGTATATTTCCTAACTTTCGTAAAAATCTACATAATTTTATTGCCCTTGATTTGGCCGACCGTTAGTTCGAGCCTTGGGTATGTATTATGTCGTTTGTCTCTCGTCTATTTGTTCGTACAGTAACGCATGTACTGTGGCTAAACGGTAAGAGGTTTATGAGTCGGCGATAATACCGTTGGATAGGGTGATGGCGATTACCTATAGACTGTCAAAATTAACCATGTCTCTGCAGCGGTTTGGCCGCAATTTTGAATGCAATGTTGCTATTTGCAGCCATCACCCACGTGCGCCAAATTGCCATATCGTGTTTTAATGTTAATTCTAGCGTTTAGTATACCAGCGTTACTATAGCATGTATGGTATTGTATTCACTCTAAAAATTGTTTTACTTTCTTGACCCGAAGTTAGACGTTGGCCTTCAGATATAGGCTGTACGGTCGGCCCACCCTAGCAACAGCTGAGATCTTTGTTTTTCAAGACGCAGGTTACATTCATGTATACGCATAGGGTGTAATAAAAGCTTCTGAAGGACACTTGGTTTGTATTTCCTCTACTAGCATGATTATGTTACCAAGCAAAAAAAACGACTGTCATCTTGGCCATTCTAGTGATATTTTTGTAACAGTGCAGGATGTGTATGATGCAATTCGTTGTCAAAAGAAAGCTGAGTCTGCGGGCCCAAATGGCTTGGTCATGGAATCATTCATGTTTGCTTGTGCTGAGTTATGGGTTCATCTTAGTCTGTTTTTTTACAGTTTGTTTTAAGCACTGTTTTTTACCCGCTAAGTTTATGGAAAGCATTGTTACTCCTCTTGTCAAAAACAAAGGTGCTGATCTAACAGATAAGAATAATTATCGTGCTATCGCAGTTA
>Ga0209367_1000362_pt1 | contig 42644 bp, 33 predicted proteins | sample WorMetLIZISLAND2_FD_187412 | JGI IMG/M metagenome (GOLD analysis project Ga0209367, IMG submission 187412) | Marine gutless worms symbiont microbial communities from Max Planck institute for Marine Microbiology, Germany - Olavius geniculatus... ... | reverse complement strand
CTGTACGCAAATCAATACTGCATCTAAGCTCACAGAGATACGACAATAATAAAATAACAAAATATGCTGTAAAAATACTATCTCCAAAAACTGCTTTAATCTACAATAACACAGCTTTTTGGACTGTTTTTTGCTTATCTGATAACACAACCATTTTATTTTGGATTTTTTACATCTTATAGCAAACTGCACAAAAAAAATTTTTATGGAATGTAAACAAGTGACTACTCTAAAAGTCATAAACTTGATGTAAAAGTTGTATATATTAAAAAATTACAATTCAGCTTTTGTAGCAAAAGTGTACTTCAGAACATGCAAGTGGCAACAACAAAAACCATGAATGTACCGCTGAAGAAAGTCGAGCAAGTCCGGTGGCAAACTTGGCGGAATTTGTGGCTTTTTATCTACTGAAACTGATCCATGAATCAGAGATAAAACCACACAGCCCTGTCAGAACATCACACTTCACTGTTTAGGCTTATTGTTACGTGTCCCTGTAGTCTTAGGACTTAACGCCATGCTAAAGTTAATTCGTCCTTCATCATCATCATCATCATCATCATCACACTAGTGATGACTCTATATGTCAAAAATATCGATATATTGTTTTTGATATCGATATATCGTATCATATCGTATTGTCAAAAAAAATATCGAATTTTCGCTATACATCACGATATTTTCGACAACATCGCAATATTTTCTACAGATTGGTCACTACACTGCATGACTGGAAAGAAAGATTACAAATAAAGCGAGTTGAAGGTGTCATAATTTAACTACAGTCGTAATATAATTTCACCTAAAGACATATACTTATCTAAATAGAGGATACTGCCTTGCTCAATCTTCAAGTCTTGTTCCTATGCTTGTATAAGATTTGCATACTTATTATTTTAAAATATTGATATTAATATCACAATATTTGTAAAATATCGTATCGATATTGTATTGAAATTAAAATCCTGATATCGAATCATCACTACACCACACACGTGTGACTGCAAAATCAGACATCACTACTCGTCATTAAACATTTATTTTGTCTAACCCTAAATGGCTGAGTGCTTCAACCCCAAAATCTAGCCTTCCCCTGATGGTTCAGAACCCCATCTAACATTCATTACGGTGCTGAAATTCACATCTGATGCATTTCTACCGTCAAAACTCAGGAAACATAACAGAAGTGTCACACGAATTCAATTAATCTAATATCAACGTTCAGCACTAAACACTGATTATCAAAATGCACAATTGCAGAAAAAATATTATCATTTGTGAAAATTAAATGAAATATACCAGATTGTAGATATCAGACTTTTTGTTGGCATGCTTCACTGTCTCATGCTTGTTCTGTTTGTCCATGAAACGTATCAGATCAGCTATTCTGTGCCACAAAATATGGCAGAATTGATATATACACACTTTATCAACACATAGTTTTCTGAGTGTTCTCACATTCTCGTTCTCATTCTCGTTCTTACATTCTCATTATTTGTAATGATATCACTTTCTAGCATCACTTGAATCCTTTAGGTGCATTACATTCGGAAAGCTTTGTCCTTTCGATAAAGACCATAGACCTCTTAAAATTTTAAGAGGTCTATGACAGAGACAGACTTAACCACTATAAATGTACAAAACATGAGTTTACACACTTGTTAACGGGAACATTAAAGAACTCGCACATCAAAAACAGCAAAAATCACAAAAGGTGATATTGCCCGCATCACACTGACTGTGTGTCAATGTGTTGCTAAATTTGCATAAAATTTTGCGTGATGGGTCCCTCACCGATGTAATCGACCGTCCCGAATTTTATCTCAATCAGATCAGGGGTTTCGATTCTGTGGGGGTCAAATTTTTGGCTTCCCCACAGGAAAGAGAAGTTGCCATTAACACAGGGCTTGAACTAGCGTTCAGCCTGTGATATTCAGAATATAACACAACAAAGAACAAATGACCTTCAAGGTTGCTTCACAGAAAAAAACCGTTACAAAACAATAAATGAGCATTTGCAGTGTGACCAAAAGTCACAAAGTTCACACAAATGGTGAAACCAAACAGTGTCAAGACAGCAAAAAGATGCATTAATATTAATCAACCATATTAAAACTATCTATTTCGAGGTACAAACTACAGATAAGTTCAATTCACACTACATAAACCAGTTATCATCACACAATGTTCAAACAAAATGTCACATGGTACCGTGTGTTGATGCTGTAGTCTGCAATTCGAATGTGTCCATTAGCATCAAGAAACAAGCTAGATAACTGTAGCACATAAAAAACCCCGCACGTTAATACAATGTACCCAGACAACAGCAAATGCATCATCATGCTTTTCACAAAAAAAAGCCAAATAAGGCAGTACATGATATCAATATGACAGCAAATTTCACATCTCTGCAGAATAACAGCAACTGCAAATAAAAAGACTTGTTCAAAATTCGTTCAACAAACAAACCAACAGTGCACTGCTAGTTATGCTAACATAACGGCTGGAAAATAATGGAAAAAATGTATATGATTATTGCTGGCCAAATGCCCCCCTGATGTCCAACCAACAATGATAAAGCACTCACTACAAAAACCACCAACCACTGATAGTCCAGGAGCATTAGGATTTACTAAGGAAAAAATTAGTATCAAGCTGATTTTTTCAAAATAGTTAGCCTGGAGCACTAGGAATAACATATCAAAACTCCCCAAGTATCCCAGCTGTGCTCTCTTCTTACATGCAGCAACAACTACATATACCAGCTTGCAAACTCAGAAGCATATCAGAATGTGTCAAAGTAAACCGACTCGATGCTGACCCCAGAAAAGCCCTTAGATGGATATATTTCCAGAAAAACCGAAAGTTGGGAATATTTACTGAGGGGCTGAAGATGACTGACAAAACATCAATAAATATAGCACTCTGCTTGTCAACCAATGCACTGACTGCATTACACATCTAATCAAAAAATCAAAAAATTACAGCTGTCAAATTAACAGGTTAATGCGTTAATGCATTAATTTGACAGTTGTAATTTTTTCATTTTTAACATGCGTTAAAAAATTAATGCACGTTATAGACTAAAAATTGTTTTGTTGCCGTTCGATCACTACTGTCACAATACTGCGACACAGCCATGAGTTTGTTGGTTGTCATTCCAGTCACCCTCAAGATGCAGTCTACCTACAATATCGGCAATATTAATGATGCATTATTAAAGCATTAACGCATGCATTGAAGAAAATGAACATCATGCATTAATGCGTTAAAAAAATTAACACTTCGACAGCTCTACAAAGAATGCATTCGTTATATTTACCCGCAGATCTTCATGAACGACGGCATTACTGTGTAGATATGCCAGACCAGCTAACGTTTCCCTCACACAGTATCTTAACATGTCCAGAGGCATTGGCATTTCGTGTTGCAACCATGTGAACAGGGTACTACCCCTGACGTACTCCGACAACAGCTGCAGCAGTTGACACCACGAGGCAAACTAGTTAGAAACTTAGCTGGAAACTCGGCTTTGCAACTAGTTCCCAACTAGAGCTGAAAAAGTTTGCAATTTTGGGGATTGCCAATATGTTGCCAACCTGATATATCTATCACTACATATAATAAATCTATCAGTCTGGTAACTAGTTGCCAGCTTTTTGCAATTTTAATGCTCTTCTGTTAATTATTTAAATTTTGGGCCTGCATCTATGAAGACACTAGAAATATTAGAAGTACAATGTGTTATTACAACTAAAGCGATACCAAAGTCAAAGTCGAATTTAAATCAGACCAGGCCCTGTTCAGCAAAATATGGGGCACTCACATACATTTTCTGGTCAATAAATAAAAAATAAAGTAATGTCGTAAAGTTCGGATTTTGCAATACAGCATACAGAACCCCCAAGCCACAGATTATTGTAGAGCAACAAGTAAAGTTTTAAGTGTCACAAGACACCACAGAAAGACCCCACAGATCAGAAAATGTTGTGCTACCACCCAACATTCACTGACCCACAAAGCCCCCTTTCTGTGGTGGCCCCTGTTTGCCCAAACACGCTCACCATTCCTAAATCCACCTCCAAATGAAGCAATGAAAATTGACTCACAGATACGCTGATGCAGTTCGAATGAAGTGAATGGCTGAGACCAAGATAGCGAACCAAGTTAACATGCTGCAAACAAATAAGTGACTGCAAGCCACGCTCTATGCTTGATATCTGCACAGACAAATACGTCGCATAATTAATAACAGCTAATGGAAATCATGAACGTTCTTATAAATGCTGATATCTTAATAAAAAGAAGTGACTGAAGTAATTCAGTAAAATGTGAAATTGCCAAGCAGTGCTGACCCCTGGTGAATCATAAGTAGGCAAAATTGGCAAGAGCAAATTTTGGCCAGGGGTTCAACGTACAATGGCTGGGTGCTTCAACCCCCAAATACCCTTCCCCTGGTGATTCAGAACCAAACTAACACAACGTGCTATTGGACCACGCAAATGTACTGCCAAATCCGGCAAACAACTTAAGCAGAGTGCACAAATGTGACAGGCATACAGACAGACAGACAGAGGGGAAATCTGTCCTAATAGGCGGAATCACCTGCACTGCAAGATGAGATTGTGCTTATTAATAATAGCTAGTTAAAAACAAACTAATGTATGACATAATAAATACATTCAAAAGTAGTTCAAAAATGAAAAAGTCATACAGAACATGTATACGCTCCAGACTATGAAGGCTGATAAATTATTATGTTGTTACTAATAATTATTATGCACCCATCCCAACAGTCTGGAGTATAGGTGTTGCCTGTCCATCTGTCCACCCTAATGCAAACAGTGCTTATATAAACCAAAATTGGTATAAATGTTCTCCAAGATAAAGGTAACCTGTGTATAATTTTCAGTTCAAAAAATTAAAGGTATAGGTTTAGGGTTGTACAACTGTAGGCTGACTTAGTTCCTTCCCTGCATTAAAGCACATTCGGCAGCAGCTTTCCTTCTGCCAGGATAATCTCTCAGTCACCAGTGTCTTCGCCTCATCCCACAATATGTGGACCCATCGTAGGTGTTCTTGGAATGTTCTCCTTCGTAACTTCTTCAAACGACTTCTTCAGCGTGTTCCTCCGACTGGTGACCACTGCAATGCTATGTTAGAGTGTTGGTGGCTGGGAAAATGGAGAATGTGACCTGCCTGTCGAAACCTGCATTCTCTTGCATCCTGTAGTTTCACTGACCCAGCTCTCTTGGCAGACAGCCAAAAATTTTGGCACTGGATTGACATATTTCACCGGTTATTTGTTGCACAACTGTTAATTTATTAGTTATTATTAAGACTGACGATGATCGATACAGCACCTGAGTCTGAAGTTCAACTTGACATTGCGATTCTGTGTCGTGTTCAGTAGACAAAGGCAGCAGCCACTCGGAGATGGTAACAAGTTCACCCGACTTAATATTAACACCAACATACACCCAACTGCCACGTATCCCGCTGCTTCCTACTTCCACAACGCAATTCATGACGTCACCGTTATGTCATGACTAACAAACAATATTCAACTAATGGCCAAATTTGGAGTGAATATTTTGAATTAGTATTTTTTAGCTACAGCTGCTAGAAACTTATTTCTTGTTAAATCTGTTGTCACTCGACTCAGTGACTGAGTTATGAAAGAAAACACCATGTAAATTGTTGTCACAGTTCACTGCTTCTGTGCTGGTGGTTAAAAGAACAAAACATGGAATAAATTAAACGTAGCAAATAGTCCAGCTCTAGCAGTTGCCATAAACATCACTTTCAAAGAACCAGATATAACCAAGACTAGCTGTAGACAATCTGGCAAGCTAAACACAGTTCTAAAGTTGTGGTACAGAAAATGCACACAGTAATTACTCATTACTAGAAGTAGCAGCCACATGACAGAAATACAGAGATTTCAACAACTGCAATACAAATGCCGAATTAACATTTTAACAGCGTACGAAGCTGAAACACATAGCTATAATTAAGTGTGCACTAAATCCATATTTGCATCTGGCCAGATATCCAGTGGTTTTTATAAATCCTGAACACAGTATCTTAGAATCCAGTCTGAATTTGTGTGCACTGGCTTGAAAGATCGTCCCCGAAATGACCTATACTGAATCAAACGAGATGTTAAACCAGTGACTTTCAACCGGGGTTCTGCGGAACCCTAGGGTTCCGTGGGCATCTGCTAAGGGTTCCACAGCTGGTCAGCAAAAATAACCTAGCGTGCGAACTGCGAAATTACGTCAAACCAAGCCATAGAAGTACTACACAACAAACGCTTAGTTCCAAATTAGCGCTTCTAGCTGTATATACTTTTGCAATTCTTGTTGTTAACAATATTAGAATATTTGCATTGATCAATAAACACTAACATATTAATGCTAGTGTTAATAAATCGTGTGTCCATTTATTGAAAGACTTTTATTGTTTGCAAAATTCTGCTTGAAAAATATTAAGAGCTTCGCCCATCAGCGCAACTGACTGGGGGGCCCAGACTCCCTGAACTGTCTGTGGACCTAAAACGTAAAGAAATCCAATGATAATTTTTGCCCCGTCGGTGATCGCCTCGTAAGGTGTTTTTGGTTACAGGTGAAATAAAATTGCTAAATAATATTGCACTAATACGGTCCAATTAAACAAGTCTTTCACCTGCTGCTTTATCGTTAGCATTTGAGGGTTTTGCCCCAGGCTCCCACAGATTTTTTGCCTCTTGACTCCGCTAGGGACATCGGTCCCTAGACATCCTGAAAATTCAACCTCGCCTACGTTGCTGGACTTACAGATCATTGCATAAATGCATGGGGTTCCATGAGTGATCGTCACACTTACGTAGGGTTCTGCTGCAGCAAAAAGGTTGAAAAACACTGCGTTAAACCCTATGCACTCACTCACTCACTGAATATGGATCTGAACATCTTGGATCCACTGCACCTCTAGCAATGCTATGCGAATGGCATATATCGACACCGACCTAGCGGCTGTGCCTTGTGAACAACCAGATCTGTTTTGCCCCTGAATACAACTGATGACGACAGCTGGCCAACTGTGTCACCAGTACCATTACTTGACTCGGCAATACCTGGGAAACTTGTACCACTGAAACAAAGATACAGAATCGCATATGATGCAGCAGTTTGACGGTAGCCCTTTGACACCATCACAACACAAATTTGTATAAATAATAAAAACCAAATTCGTGAATCAAACTACATGCTAAAAAAGTATGTCTGCATCATACATAACAGACAATCAATGTGCAGTCAGAGATTTTTAAATATACGAGCACTTGGCACACTATAACATTCTGAACCCTTAGCTCTGCATGGTATGTAAATCTGCTAAGAGACTAAGGCGCAGAGCGTTCACCTGTGGTGGGTGGCAGGTAATACAATATGATCACATATGGCAGGTGATGCTCTGCAGCTCTGAGATGGATTTCCCATGAAGAGTTGTGATCATTCTGCTGAGCATGCTAAGGCAGCAAACTAATAATGATAGTCAATGCGTGTAAACAGTTTCATTTTGAGAACAGTTTCACTATGAAACTTATCATGACACAGAGTGGTAATGTACAGTCACAGACCTACCGTTTCCTCTGAGGCAAATGACCAGCCGGAGAACAAGAACGTGAGGATCGAATTTGTTCCCTCTCCTCCTACAGAATCGTTCATAACATCTTCTTAGCACTGTCCAAATACGTTGTAGTTTCCAATAATTCTTTATTACACAGCAGTGTGGCTCTATGGTGTAATGCTTAATGTATCTGAGTGACTTGTGATCATGGAAACATGGCTTCGACTCCCAGCCATTCCACTATTAGGTAACAACTCTGGGCAAGTTGTTCACCCCCATGTATTCTTTCTATGGCCATGTCCACCCCCATGAGGGAACAGTTTGCCGGATTCAGTCAGGTCATCGCCGTCGTTGCAAGTTTTCCGCAGCAGACTGAAAACCGAACTACAGACATGACTAAGAACGTCTCATTGTGCTGACTACTATTACGTGACTTCACTGTTTAAGCTTATTGTTACGTGTCCTTGTAGTCTTAGAACTTAACGCCACGCTAAAGTTGATTCATCCTTCATCATCATCATTGTCATGTACCTCTGCACCAAACAGTATAATACAGTACTGGCCTAAACACCGGGAAAATAATGGCAATATATGGCAGACTAAAGAGAATGGCTTACCACCTACATAGCTGAGCTGTGTCTGCACTCACTGCTGGCTCAGGGCCAGCAAATAGAGACGCGAGCACTGACCATCACAAAACTGACTATGAGAAACTTTACCGTTTTACTGCTCAGAAAGAGCATTCGACCAAAAGTGATCTTTCAAAAACAACCACTGATGCACTGAGTTTTGATGTCCAGTATATATTTTGTCACATACTCACAACATCATGTTTTCACAATATACGCTGTCATTCATACAGTGGCATCACTAGAATTTAGTGCAAAAAAGGCACAAAATTGCTATGAGAAAATAATTTAACAGTACACACTGACACAAAAATATTACAAAATTCATGCAATAATAGACAGTGAAAAAATGAAGGCCTGTATATGCAGGATACACAGCATTGTTTTCTTACCAAACAGGCAACTATTGGAGTCAAATTTCGGCATTTGCGTGGCTATAAATTGACCTTAAAAACTGAACACTTGGAAGTTGAATGGCATGTGTCCAAGCGCCCCATCACTAATGATGGCAATGCATTTACACAAGATAGTGGCACAACACCTACTTGACGAGCTAAGTTCCGCCGCCTTCGGTCGTCTTCTTTCAATGCATCCTTTTTGCGCTGAATTTCCATTTCAATTTCATGAAGCTGAAAGTCATACAGAGAACAAATGGTGTCAATTCTTTATTTAAATTAAATAAAACTCTTTAAATCACAGTCATTTAAACAACAGTGACATAAACATAAAAACATGTTAACATCACTTCACTTGTTTCCTTTCTTAATTAAACTTCAATGATAGTCCACGGGAGCTTCAATGGCTTCGATCAAACTCCCTCTGGAACCAAAAAATGTTGCACAAACAATCAAAAATGTCACCACTTGATGCGATATTCAAGCTCAAAATGTATTTAAAAGCATCCACAACTGGTTTTTTTTGCTCTAGACCCCATTAGCAGGATGGGGGGGTTACATCACTCCCCAGAACCCTTAGCTGGATTAATGGAGAGCTGGAGAATGAACTTGAACCCCTTTGATACTGTGTGGCTAACAGCTTGAATATTTATTAACATCCTTTAGAAATATACTAGAAATCTAATACACAAACAGTCTAGCATGGGAAGGAAAGAAATCACTGCAGCTAGAAGGTTCAAACATAAAAACCTGTTTCTGTTCACGCTGCCGCTCCAATTCAAGGCGTTTCTCAGCCTCACGAGCTTGCTTCTGTTCCTGTAACTGCCGATTATAAAGCATCTCTTCATAGAAAGACTTTGACGGTGGCTTATTGTGAGCATGAAGGAATTCCTGAATGTGCTGACAAAGCCGCAGAACCATCTCCTATTGAAAAAAACAACATAAGTATTAAAACACACTGCCTGTTAGTGTTATAGATTACTACTATTATCAGATTTGTGTACATAGGCACACTCGGTTTCTTTTGAGCTGGCCCATTTTTCTGTAGTTACCTCAGTCCCCTGGTGTTCGGAATGATGGATGGTTCAAACAAAAGAGAATGGCCTCACCGAGAATGGTCAGATGACATTGAGCAGTGGTGTGGGGCAACCCTGCAGGAGTTAAGCCACGCTGCCCTAGACAGGCAGTGGTGGGCAGCAATAGTAACAATGGCATCAGACACCAAGGGGCGTTGAGCCCACGGTTGTCGATGATGATGACCTCAGTCCCCGGAATTAAACCTACAGAAACTGTTGCACCCGCAAGCACCAGTTTTTCTTCTTTTTTCTCCTGTTGCAAAATTCTCCTTTCCTCACCCTTTCCCCCTCTTCTTTCCCTTCAAGATTGTTCTCCCTGTGTTTCCCTTCCTCCCACTCCCTTCCCTTTGACCCTTTCTCTCTCCTCCCTTTTTCTTTCCCCCCTTCCATTCATTCTCTCCCTTCCCCTGCCATGAAGTACCCCTTTCCCCTAAAATAGACTACAGTTCCAGAGAACACTTTAGCTCCCACAACAGGTTAAAGCCCCAGCCGCTAATGCATTGCGAGTGAATTTGAGGCCTAAAAAATTAATGGCATCTAATAGAGTTCAACAGCAAGATGGATATGTTTAAGGAGCAAATTCTCCTGGGGGTGATACAAGCAGAAGAATTTTTCTCTGTGTTCATTATTTTGCACTGGATGCATCCAGGAAGTTGGTGCTTGTGCCAGTACTGTCAGTTATTGAATAGATGCTCTTTACCAAAAAAACTGCAAGTAAAAATTACTCAGAAATTCAATGCGAACACATTTACCTCTCCAACAAGTTTTCCAGTAAGCTGTACAAGTTTGCGATGTAACACTGCTACTTGCTGATCAGATAGACCTTTGCCATCTACAAGCTTCACTACAGGTGCTCTATGAACAATACATCCACAAGGTTAATTATATGCGATAATAATTATTAATTAGTAAAAAATTTGGAACGATAATTTGCTTAATCTGTTAATCACTCACAAAATTATACAAATCACACCGAGACACAACACTTGATCAAACCAGAAAATGCAAAGCAAATGAAATAATGCAACAGTGCAAACAAATTACCAATTTGCATTTGCATGCCATGTACCTATTGAATCATTATGACATATTTTTCATAACCGACATTGATATTTCAGATATGCTAATCATAATTCTGATTAACTGAGAAAACACATTAAATTTTGATAGTTATTGAAGAAAAGTTGCTAAAATAATACACCATTCCACACTAAAACTTTGAAAATTAAAAAAAAAATAAAAATAATCCATCAAACAACAGTATATGATGAGGTTCGTCAATATCACATTGTGACGTATATAATATTCATCACTGTAAATGTCCTGATTTAATGAAACAAAACAGAATGAAAACATACTCATGTGGATACAGGCGAGTAAACTGGACAACTAAACTGATGCTGGCATAAGCAGTAGCAGCAGTCATGCTTTCCTGTGGATGCAAGACAATTGTGACCTCTGGAGAATCAAATGACTGCATGTTAACAAAAACAAACATTACACATGCATCACATTTCTCCTCAACTCACATCTAATCAATGTCCTAAAGTTATATAGATTAGGGGGGGCTCATACACTTTCGCACCTGTCAGTCATAGGCTAAGGTTAGGGTTAGGGTTAGCGAAACCTTAACCTTAACCCTAACCCTAGTAACTGCGATAGCCTATGACTGACAGGTGCGAAAGTGTATGAGCCCCGATTAGGGCTAGCCCTGATACTAACCCTAATCCTAACAGCTGTATACTACAGCCTATACAGTTTTCCACAAGTTTAGCAGAGTAAGTGGCACTACTTACTTAGTGGCACTAAAATTCTAAGGTTAGTCTTAACCATAAACCTAATGCTGTCTCCAATTGTAATCATAATCACAATTTCAAACTGCCTGGTGGAAAGCCAATTGTGCGACATTGCTGCTAAACTGCAGGTTCACCGAATATTCACTACTGGAAGCAGATAAGTGCCGTTTTATGCACAGAACCACAGTGCATATTGGACAACTGTACCCTCACGACAACTACTAGTCCTAACCAAGTCTTTACAAGTTAAAATAAGGTTCGTACGTGATCTGCATTTAAAAGTATGCAACCATAGAATGCATTATGACAGGACAAATCTGAGATTACAGAGAGTGACAGTCATGGTTAAAGTCACAAAGTGTAAGATATCCTGTACACTCAAGACCTATTAACATCAATAACTCACATTTTCTCGGACAACAGACACGTCGTCTCCGTATATGGCCTGCAAAGCCTGCACTTCATCATCCTGTCGTTCAATTAAACTCGATTCAGTAGAATCCATCTATAAACAACTCGGCTTCAGCGTATTATACGTTTAAACATACAAAATTTCGATACTTCTAACAACTAAATATTTGCTGTAATACTATGTCTAGTTTTCATGATACGTGCCAAATTGCTAATAGCAGTAACATTTTCTATTTAAAACACAAACGCCACGCCAGGGTGCCACGCCTTCTTCAAAAGTAAACAAAAACGTTTCGTACAAAAAAAATCAGTAAGTAGTAAAATCGTTGAAGGCAGGAGTGTCGCTGTCACTCAGTCTCACAGTCTCAGACGAGGCGGTAGGCTCGATGCGTCACCTGCGTTCGTTGCGTTGGAACTTGGATGGATAAACCAGTCTCATTAGCTCATGCCAATCAGCTGCCACTTCCAAGATTGTAGAGCGCTTTTGGTCTTGACTCTTGAGTCTGTCTCATGTAAGAAGCGCTGCAGCAAGTGCTGGACTTTTATTTTTACGCGCGGTTTCATGAGGTTCAAGACACAGGAAATGCACGTTTTTCTGTCCTTATAAATGCTATTCATTGAAGCAGATCAGTATTGCAGTCTTAAAATGTTACTAAGGCACTGCTATGAACATACTAAGACGAAACTGTAGTAAGTAAGTAAGCCAAAAGTACTGACAGTCCTGTTAACTAAGTAAAGTACAAAATGAATGCAATGCTGTAACGACAGCATAACAAAGGTCCATATCAGAACATTCTGACCAAATGAGTAAAATTTCAAGACAATTGTTGATTTCAGGATAATTTCAGGACATCTGTGAAATTTCAGGACAACTGGGAGCCCTGATCTGAAGCACGGCGGTATTGATATGTTCCACAAGATGGCATGTTAAATACGACGGTGCCGGTGGGTGGTACAGCGCCCCAACAAAGATCACATCATGTCCATGACCGACTTTAATCCAGAGTAGCTCAAAAATCGGATCAGTGCTCAGAGTCGGAGACCATACAACAGCATCGTGCAGCGATTCACGAACATATACTGCCAACAAAAAACGCCCTTTCGCCTTACTCTCTCACGTCTGAACAGAATGTAGCCATTGACGCTACCACAGCTATCTGCATGCTTTAAACACATGATTTTCGTGTTAGTGTAAACTGGTAACTCAAGTAAAATGATCTATCCCAGTATCCCAGCACGGTTCCTCTTCAAGGAGTGGGCACTTACGCATATATCTCGTTTCTCACTCAGTTACATATATATAGTTAACTGCATGCTAAAATCAGTTTGATATGAATGATCCTGATCCATAAGTAATAAAATCTGAGAGCAATTGTCTAACCACAAAAAACACAGAAACGCAATATTGGAAAAAAATGCATACACTGCGGTCAACGACCCTGAAAAAAATTACTAAAATTGTTGAAACCAGATGTCACATTTTAAGGCTAAAATGCACCAAATTCGATCTCTGTTGAGGCTCTGCTTCAGACCCCGCTGAGGGAGTTTACAGCACTTCCCAGACTCCCTAGCTGGATTGAAGAGGGCCTACTTCTACGTTACTTTGAACAAAGTGAATACAACATGCATACACAAAATACTATATGGAAGTTTATTACTGCCATGAAAAAATAATTCAAACAAATATATTACTCCACCACTTTCACATTACCTAAATTATTGATATGTTGAACATTTTCTCAACTGCATATATTAAACAACAGAACTACAGCAAACTAACTTGCATCACAAGTACTGCTGTGACAATGAATACAAGGCTCAAAAGCAAAACAACGGTTATAAATAGACTTTCAGCCAGTTATAGATAGGGACCAACCGAATTCACGGGGAAAAATGCATGATTTCACGGCAGAATTTTTAAAATGTGTCAAATTTCACGGAAAATTCACGGAAAGAGTTTCGGAAACTCACGGACCACACAGACGTTATTTCAAGGTGCTGCGCTAATGCAAACAAAGAAATTTTAGAACAACGAATATTTACTACACTAAGTCAAGACTCAAGACAGTCAATGTCAACCACTTAGTGCTGAAGTGCGACACGTAGCAAACAGCAACATCCGTACAAAAGCTGCTGATAAAACTCTGGAATTGTCATAAATTAAACTAAAAGCGCTAAAATTCACGAAAAAATTACTGATTTCACGGAAATTAGCGTTTTTCACGGAAGAAGGTCAATTTCACGGAAAATCGTGAATTAAGTTGGTCCCTAGTTATAGACCCTGTTGACCCCCCAGGGGGGATTGCAGCTTGTGTTGGTTTGAAAGAGGGTATAGTAAGGAACAAAATAAGCCAAGAGCTGCAGCTCAGTGTTGGAGCTTTTGGCTGTAACAAGTTGTTAAACATGAGGTATAGTTATACCATTGACAAAAAGTCAGATTGTGTACGTACAACATTACCAAAAGAGCATGTGCTTGTTAAAATTGATTTTTTTTGCATTTTTAGTTAGCTTTAGTAAAATCATTTTGAAAAATAATGGGGTAAAAATTTTCTCAACCCTCGGTGAGCTTCTGTTGCTATGACAACCAAAAGCCCTTAGCAACAAGCTTAGTGTGCCTATAGCAGAGATAATAAATGTTTAAATGTGTTAAATACCATGGCTAAAATAAGCTGGTCATACATTGTTAAATACAGGAAATCCAACAATGTATTTTTCACATAGCAACGGTTGCTATGGAGAGAGATTTTGCAAGCACAAGACCTGATCCAAACCTTAGTTACAATATGAAGTAACATCAGTGGTTATAGTTTTGCCTAGCAGCCATTACTATGGGCACTGTGGTTACCAAGTAATGAAGTGTTTATAACATAATGCCACTTTTTAACTAATCTTAATGAGCCAAAACGTTACAAAATGTTTAGCATGGTGCAAAATGTCCTTAAAATGATGCCCCACAAAACTTGATTGCAAAATGACTTAATTTTATGTAAATTTTTACTTTGCTCTGGTGTCATTACACTGACAAAGAATAGTTTCACAATTTCTCTGTATGGGTGGCTTCCTGTTGCTATGATACTTATAGCCTTTAGCAACATCTTATAGAAATAACAGAAATAATAAATGTATAAATGATAAAAATTTGCAGCCAGTTCTACATTATCAACTGCAAAAAAAATCAGATTTTTGTAATTTCTGCATAGCAACAGCTGCCAAGGATGCAGACTGAACATAGCAACATTCTATTCAGTACATATACACAGGCAAAATATTATAATCAAAACTTTCTTGCCACTTAGGCACTGTAGCGGTCATATTTTTATTCTGGCAACCGTGCTATAGCCAGGAGACTATCCTTGTTACAAGGTTTGCAATGTTGTGTATGTAGCTAATGTCTTATTGACTGGAATAAAGCCTACCACAAAAGAAAACTAAAAAAACATGCAGAAACTGCACTATCTACACAATCAATTGCAAATAGAAAGAGCTAGGCAATTTCTGCATAGCAACAGCTGCTAAGGTCACAGATTAAACATAGCAACAACATATTCAGCAGATACAGAGATGGGAATACATGTGGACCCGGATTATCAGGTCAGAGTCACGAGAAAACGCTGTACTAGAAGACATCCACTTAAACTGAACTAGTTTTTCGTCAGACATTGTCTGAAACAATCAATAAAGGAACCATACACTAATAACTATTACTAATATGCAACAGAAAAGTCATTTTACAGCAACAACTTGACGGAAAACAGCCTTCACTTTCGGTTTGTTTATATTGAGTATGATAAATAAGTAAGGAATGAGTACCTGAAAACAGCACAAACTTGATGACATAAACTGCTTTTTCTCGCTTATGCTCCAAAAGCACTTTATTACACGCTGTAATAAAGATAATGGTATGTAGCTGCGGAACCCCCTCCCTGGAGGTCAACAAAACCAATTACTGGCTTTCGGACTAAAAATAGCCTTGCAATAAATGGTGTTCTTCCACTGTTTCTGTTACCAATGTGATGTACAAGGTGGGCCAAAAAAGCCAAGAATTTTTTTTACACGTTTCCAGTATATCACGACAAACCTACTGCTATTACAGTTTGTGATTGCAAAATATATTCAGACCGTATCAAGTTCCCAACAGCAAATTAAACATAAATACTGATAACAAAATGTTATTATCCACCATTCCATATCACTGTTGTGATAGACATTTCCTATAAGAATACTTCCAACAGTGTGAGCTATAAACGACTAATAAAAAGTAGGGCTGGTACTGATTAAAAAATTTTTAATCGATTAATCGCGATTAATTGATTAATTTCGAACAATTTTTCAATTTTGTAGTTAATGCAAAAAACCATGAAAACTGCAAAACGCAGGTGTACTTGTTATCGTTCATAAAAGTTGGAAACGTATAGGCCTACTTGTACACTATGCAGTCAGTTAACACGCATTTCAGGCTTTCAGTCAATCACGCAGACAAACAAGTGATGTCACGTTTTTGGGCAAAAGAGCAGCACGTGTTTTGTTCACAATGTAGCCTGATAAGCTAAACAGGCGTTCGCATGGGACAGATGTCGCAGGTACGCATGTTCAAAATTTAATCGAATTTTAATCGATTAAAAAAAATTAATCGAACAATTTTTTTTAACAATTAATCGATTAATTAATCGTTAATTTTCGCAGCCCTAATAAAAAGGAAATACATCCGCACAAATGTCCGAAAAATAGTGCAAAAACAAGTCCGAACGATTATACGACCCCACAACATTGTTGGTCCTCACTTCGTTCAAGCAATCTATGGTAATTGGACTTTTCATACCATGAACTATTCGTACCATTATTTTTATTATCCATGTGATGTTAATAGCAGCCAGATACCTTCCAAAAGAGAATTGCTGTTATTCCAGGGAATGGAAATTATACTGTGGTAACACTACTCCGATTCTTTAGTTAACAAGACAAGTTTAAACATCAAAGGCAGCAACCTACATGTGTTGCTTACAACTGGCACTGCCAGTCTGTGACCTATTGCTGCCAGCGAAATGACCTCAACTAAAGGGGCTTGTACTGCTGCTATTGGGGCTTCAACTGGTTATATGGTAAAATGCAGAAATCAAAGTACACTTTAAACTTTGTAATTTTTAATAAAATTAATTATATTATTCAATTCTGGACTCTGGAGCTGCAATGAGGCTCAGGAGACCCAAGCCACCCAAGCCAAGCTATGAACTCTAGGAAGTAAGTGGCGGGAATAGTACGAACAGTGCACAGACCGAGAAGCCCACAACTCCAGCCTACTACAGCGTTGTTCTCTTGCGTTTGCGACCATTCATCATGGCAGCCGGTTTGGACCCCGGCGCAGATTTGGAACCGACAAGACCGAGCTCGCGAACGCGCTGTTCAAAGTAACGCTCAAGTTCACCGCCAGCAATTGCTACAACGGTCGCCGGCTTGTTATACATGAAACAGTTCGAAAATATGAGTCGAATGTCATCAAGAATCTCCTCTGCACAGTTGTACTCAAAGCGGTTGATCTTATTGCGGATTCGAGCAAAGTCCATCGGCTGCTTGATAACATCAAAGTAGTCCACAGCCTGCAACACGTGATAATGTTGCGCAAACAAGGCAACAGCAAACTGAATCTTTCCTTGCACAGACTTCCTTTCATGACAGCAAGAAAGGCCAGGTTTTAACCCAGTGCTGTCTTGATATGCGTTACAAAAACATAAATGAGAATTGATTTCCGGTTGTGCTGAGTGACGTACCACATGGACAATGTTGTGAAATAATGAATGAATGGAAACTGGTGGATAGCTAGCGAACTGGTTAACTAAAAGAACAAGACACCAGCCCTAAGACATTCATTTTTAAATGGCACATTTTTTCGAGGCCACTTGGGGTTAGGTTGTTGCATAACAGTGCACTTCAGAGAACAGTAGAAGCACTTTCACAGTCCTGAAAATAGCTGAAATATACACAGCAGCCACAGTAACTGTCTATCTTCGTTAATCAAAACACTGTAAGTTACGCATACAAGTTACATGTTCTGCCAAATATTGGTCAGACTTTCCTCCATCTAATAAATCTTTTTATCTGCTGCGTTCCATTTCACTATTCTGTATATGAATTCCTCACGTAGTAATCTGACCTTGGCAATGCACGCTGACTCTTTGACTCACCAAGTATGTGGACAGAATGACAACACTTCATATATGCTTTCAGTGACATTTCAAACAAATTAAATGTACTACGTTTACATATTTTTGGACTTGTCCCCCGTGGTGTTTTTCAATGTTTTTGTAAAGTGTGTTAACAAATAATATACAGTTTTGATTACTATATTTCATTTTTTTTGAATTAGACAAATATTCACGTAGCATTTTGAGAAACTCTGTAGCTAGTAGTCAAAAGGTTTTGCCACAGACAACTGCAGACACAATGTTTTGCCACCTGCCATCGAATTACAAATATTAGATTAATATACATAAGACTGATGTTAACCTCCTTTTTGGTGACTGGCTTGAGGAACGGCCAAGCGTCGTCTTGGCGCATCAGTTCAGAGACGAGATCTTCACACGTCTTCAAACTGTTCTCAGCCAGCGAATAGCGACTCTTCGTTGTCAGCGACATTCGCTTTGAATCCAACTCATCTGCACCAGAACAACACGCAAAATCCAAACATGATCCAACACATGCGCAGAGATGGGTTCGAAGCCAGCATTTTCAAGGCCAATGCCAGTAATCTACGAGCCCAAGGCCACTAAGTAAGTAAGTACGTGTGACAATTTCGTACCATGCACCAGAAGCTAAATTCAAACTGTAATGTACCATAAAAATTTTAAGACAAACATAGTTTTAGTGTCCATCAATATGTCATACAAATATCAAAAACTTTTTGCACGGAACACATTCACTGAAGAGACTAAAGACTGATGTGTCAAAACCAAGGACAAGGCCAAGGTCAGTGCTCTTTGAGGCCAAGGCCAAGGTCAGACCTTGTCAAGGACAAAGCCAAGGCCACTATTTTTTGTCCTTAAGATGTCTTTGAGTTCAAGGACAGTATTCAATGACCCTATCCCAAGACATATACAACACCTTCACAATGTCAGGCAGATGCTTCATATACAATTGAAAAAAAAACATTTTTAAAAAGCCTAACCCAATGCATTACAGTTTTGGGGGTTAAACCTGGGTATTTCAAAAAGCTCACCTTGACGAGTTATGGGATTTTACATTGGCTTTCGGTTAATAAAAGGAACAGCACTAGATACTATCAACATCATTGAAATAACCCAAATATTTGCAAATTCCTGGGCCGGTATCGTAATACACTGTTTGTTGACAGAGGCACACGTGTGTGTGTGAACAACCTGCCAAGGGTTGTTACCTGATAGCAGAATGGCTAAGAGTCAAACCTACAACCTAGCGATGCTTAGTCCAACATGCTAACTGTTACAATATGAAGCCACGGTATAAATTAATTCACTAGATGCAATGAAACAATGCAGAAAACAGAAATGCATACAGTCGTCCCACTCCGAAGATATCTTTCGCTTGACTGTCTCCACCTCAGGTGTCGACGTAGTGGCAGCCTGTTTCCGTGGTTCTCTCGTGCTACGACCGCGAGACCTAGTTGCTGATCCAGTCTCACTTGCCTTGCCACCGTCAACTGACACACTGGCAGCGGCGGTGTTGATAGCTTTAGCCTGTTGTCGGCGGTTAAACGTTACTGAAGTGTCAACGCCACTACGTCTACCACTGCCGGTCAATTTCACCGGTGGTTCGGCGGACACTGATGATGCTCGAGAAGTCGAACCAGACTTCTTCCCACCTGAACAATAATTGAATTACTTTGTACATCACATAAGATAAAAGCAAAGTCCTTCCGGAGCCTCAGTGAGACACCAGGTTACACTGTAAAACCGCAGATACCATGGTATGAACAATTATGTCGCAGCTTTCGCCGGTGTACATTGTGCCCACGCACGGAGGGATGGCTGACATGGTGAGTCATCTTACTCACAATCAAAATGGTTTACCCGCATACATACGATCATCCATACAAGTACTAACTGGGCCCAGTACCGTATTGATTAACTTTGTTGATGTGACCAATGTTCCCAATATTTTATGTCCAAGAATGGTTAGGCCATGAATAACTGCAATTAGGCCTAGTTGGCAGTAAGTAATTGAGCTGACTGATATGCTTAACAAGATGATGAGTGAGTGAGTAAGGTTCAACATCCCACCCGACACACGATAGGTCATTTCGGGGACAACCATGCCAGGCAATGCACACAAACACATACCGGTAATAACAAAACTCACACTTTAAAACTTCTACAAGAAAACCGAATAAACACATAAAACACAAAATATCGAAACAAAGCCCAAAACTGTAAGAACAGTCAATTATAAATGTGGATATGTAACAGTAATGACAATTCTAATAATCTTCCCTCATCCTCCAGACAGTCATATTCGCAGAATGCTGTCTATTGAAGGATTGGGGGCAAGACATGATGATAGATTCATCCATACTACTTCCGTACATTCATATGTAACGTAGTTTATTTTCTTCAGTTTTGTAACTTTGTTAATTTTTGATGACCCACAATAAAAACTGGCTCACTTGTCATGTGGCAATTAGACTAACAATCTATGGTTTTCTATATACACAGTCAAATATAATCATAAATTGACTAGCTGATTCAGTATGTCGACTTGGTTTACATATGGTCAATGCAGGATACCTGTGGGAAGTTTGACTCTTGATGACATCTGGTCCTTTGAATCCTCATCCTCATCAGCAGTTGCAGGATAGTCCTCCGTCTCCGTAACACTCAAGCTGGCCACTGTATCTTCGTCACCTTCCACCTCCATCTCACTCACTCTGAACATAACAACCACCAAAGTAAGTTAGTAAAAGATAAAATCAATGTGCACCCAACTCCTCACCGACCTTGACCTATGACCTATAAAATTCAGCTAAGTGCAATGATTCACAATTTACAGCATGAAAGAGAAACAAAAAAAAAACTGGAATACGATGCTAAAAACAATACTGCTGTTGTCGCTACCATGTATACTACAGTGATTACACGATGATAACACAGCAACAGCGTGACAAGGGGAGCTCTGTTGGTAACTGTAAAAGTATCAAACTCACACTGGAGTCATTTCATCCTCAGACTCAGTCTCGCTGTTTTCAGCGCTGCTGCTCATCTCAGTGAACGACTTGCGAGGAGTCCTCAGCAAGAGTTCCTTCGGCCGACACGAAGGACAGAACCAATCACCTTCTGGAATGATCTGCAAGAAACAACACAGTACCAGAATGTAGAATATTGACCAATTCACACCCTCAATGCCGATGCAACTCAACTGCCAACAGGTCATCAATTCTTTTCACACTTACGATGCAGCTCAACCCAACAGCCTCATAGGAGGAAAGTGAACACGTATTATGTAACGCAAACCTGTCCTTCCCAAGCCACAAGGCCTATAGGGTGGCGGTGATCTGTTTCCTTAGCTCTCACCAGTTTACACGCTGCCAGACCACAGACTTGCTTGCATCGCATGGCGTGCCTGTTTACATCACAGCTTTCACTGGTACTCATTGTGCCTACCCATAGAGGGATGATCAAGATCAGTTAATATAGGTGGTTTGGTTGCATACACAGATGGTGTACTAACCTGGCTCGGCAAGGGTAACTCCAGTGACGTGACCAACAGTGTTACAACTAGACTGAGTAGCAATCACAGCTACTGTGAAATCGTAGTACTTACAAAAAGAAAGAAAATATCGAAAATATCAGTAAACCTGCTGAAAACAGCTAATCACAAAATATGCAACAAACCCAGAAAGCTGCTAACCATTTAACCTGGTTATAATTAATATGGAGCTGGTAGAAAATTGATGCAAATCCGCATACTTCAAAGTCAACATAGTTTCTGGAGCAGGGGGGGGATAAAATGCACCAATAAGTAAGCAGGTTTGACTTTTTCTAGATAATATTCTAAAACTTTTGTCGTATCACAAACTGCACACCTTTCTACAGTAACTGTTTATAATTTAATACGGTAATGTTCAAAAACAATCTCATGTTTAGCACATATTTGCTAAGTGACAACACAAAGCATTACATAATGTCAGAAAAATGGTGCTCACTTTGACGGGCGGTTTGAGACAGTACATGTGGTGTCCACGATCGCAGGCGTCGCACAGCAGCATGTGTTCGCCATCAGTCTTGCGCCGACAGATGCGGCAGTATGCATGCAGTGACGACCGGGACCACGCAATGCTGGACTCCAGCACCGAGCAGTGGACCCACAGCTGTGAGAGACTTGTGGAGAGCATCAGCGATTCCTCCCAACGCTCCAACGGTGTTCTTTGCTTCTTCACGACATCGACACTTGCCATGCTGCCCTCTAAGTTACACACAGCAGAACAACACTGGAATGAGGCAAGCAAATGTTTAAAAATGTGTACAGATCTTCATGGGAAACCCAATGCACAGCTAGAGCATCACCTGCCATATAAAATCACACAGTGTTAACGGCCACATAACACAGATGAATGCACCAAATGTAAACACAGCAAAAGAGGCTGGTACTCAAATTACCATGGACCCTGTAGGGATGAAAGGCCGATTTAAGGTTTGCTTGTTGTCCGCAGACAGTTACCCACCCAAGCAATAACCGTTTAATAGCGACCAGACCTAGAGCTGAACTGAAAGCCTTCTTATAATAAGGCCACCATCCTAAGTGTTACGCCACCAGGCCATCAACATCATAATTCTCAAACACAGAAATATTTTGACTACAAAATGTTTCTAATGACTAAACAACTCCCATCATTTTCTACATGCTGGGTATTATCATTGTACTAAAGTAGAATATGGTACATTATATGCATATTTTAAAAAAATACACACAAACGGTGCAGCCAAACACCAATCAAAACATTAAACATTACAGATAACAACAAACAGATATTATCATTACATGTCATGGGCTACAGACCATGGCAATAGCAACTGATACACCTAAGCAACACCCACCATCACCGGAATCTTCCAAGCCCTCAGCATGGCCGTTGGTCTCATTCTTCTCCGTGTTTTCAGTCTTCAGTTTGAACGCAGCGTCGATCAGCTGCTTCTGTTTCTGTTTCTTGGTTTCCTCGTCCTCCCCTAAAATCAGCACAGTTTAAAGGGGAAGGAAAACGTTTTTACATGGCAGCTTCATTTGTACAAATACACTGCCCGAATATATATATGGCATATATCTCCACGACTGATGCACTATAAGCGTGAAATTTAATCATGAAAACTTGACTTCAGCTTTGACATCTGAAAATCATTTGACTTTGACTTTGAATCAATATATTTAAGTCAATATATCACTGGTTCTGACAAGATTAAAGTAGCACATTCCTGACTCACCGTGCATAGGCCTAACAGTAACAGAAATAGAAACTGAGAAGAAATAACTGAAACGCAATTAATATAACTGGCTCATACGAGTCAGAAACGTGTCTGTTCAAAAATAGATTTTGAACACAGTCATATCAATCAGTCTTTGTATGGTCATATTAGCTGACGTTGAAAATGCTAGGGCACAGTGGCGGATTCAGAAATTTGGAATATGGGGGTAGAGTAAGGAATGGGGTATGGGGAGGGGTTTTGCCTCCTCCGCCAAAAAAAAATTTGAAATTTTTTTATGCCAAAATAGTGCATTTTTTGTGCAAAATTTTCACCTATTTTAAGATGCATCCAGTCAATGGGGGGCAGCGGCCCTCCTCCACCGCCCCCGCTATTGAATCCGTCATGCTAGGGCACGCCGTAGGCTTCACAACATTTGTGCGTGCCATTTAAAACGATCCATCATTATTAAATCGTCGCTTTTCGATGAAATTTTCATCTACAAAGTGCTCATTGCAGACCCGTCCATACTGCAGGTTCGGTATGTTCTTGCATTTTAATGACTGCAACTGATGTTTATCTGATGGCAAACGATGATAACTAATGTTCGAATCCTTGCAGAAGTAATTTACACCCAGGAGCAATGCAACAAACGCCAGAATTATTTTTACTAGCAAGCACCAAGGTATTACTAGCCATTGTTTACATACGCCATTCCAACCAGTGACGTCATCATTTGTCGCTCTGCAGTAAATAAGTAAAATAGACCAAAATTGTGACTTTTCATGATTAAGTTTCACGCTTATAGTGCATCAATCGTCAAGATAAATGCCAGATATATATTCGGGCAGTATATTTGTACATATAATCCGATGTAAAAACGTTTCCCTTCCCCTTTAACGCTCGGTAACTGATCATCATGATTAACATTATTGTACAAAATGCAGAACGTTTCCTTTTCCCCCACTTGTGATTTTCTTCCGTTTTTACTTGCTGCTCCCTTCCCTGCCATTTCCATTTCATTCCTGCCTTCCCATATTTCATTCTTTCCCTTCCCTCTTCCTTTCCTCCTCCCAACAGTTCCCATTCTAAGGGCCCACAAACATTTAGCAACTTCCAGATGGTTTGACAAAAAATGATTTCTGATCGGTGAACATTAGAATTATTACTGAAATGTAAAAAAATGTGTTTGAACAAAGTGACAAGTAAAAATGATAATCAACTGATAAAGCAACAAAATAAACTAGTGGATCAAAGAAGCAATATGCATAAAAAAAACAAAAAAATCAATGAACCAAGAAGATGGGGCCTACCAACAACCTCGTATCTATAGCAAATCTAGCAATGCACAGAATCACTTGCAAGAAAGAAACAGCAGTTGCTGTTAGTTGCTCTAACACCAGCAAATCTACAAATCTTGCATAACTAGAAGGCACTCATGAGAGTGCATATCTCCGCCAAGCAAAGTAATTTAAACATTACGACTACCAGTAATATTTCACTTTGGACAAACAGTTTTGGTTCAAATTCAATTCAGTTCATACCTTGCCATTTTAGTTCAAGTTCTACTTTAAGTTCAGAAAACAGTTTTACTTTAACTTCAAGTTCCAGTTCTTAACTAATTTTGCTTCTACTTCAAGTTCAACTTTAGCGTACACTTCTTGACAATAATGTCAGTTCAGTTCATGATGGTCTGCACATGCCTTTAGAAGGCAACTTGTATTTATTTTGTACCTAGTGGAGGATTCAGGTATCTTGACTCCACCATCTGTTCAATCTGAAGCATTGCCATCGCAAGCTCACGAATGTTACTCTTTGGCGTTTTCAGTTCACTGCCGTTCCAAGATGACTCCGGCGATCTGCAGAGAAATTTATGCAAACCAAGAACATTGATGACAGCCAAAGCAGCAAATACCAGCAATCAAAAGCATCAAGCATATAAAAATGAAAGAAGAAGGAAACACTGCCGTGAAAAAATGACTAAAGTAACATGCGAGTCAACCATGCAACATTAGAAAGTCGGATTAAAAATGGCTAACAATTCTAGTTTATAAAGTTGCTAGCATGATTGAATTCCTCTGTAGAATAAACTGACACAGCAATAAAAATGCTCAAAAAAACTGTGTGGTTAACTGACCAAACATGAGCAAAGTAAACAATGACAAAAACTACAAATGTTGAAGTTAGGCAACTGCACAATAAAAATGCACAGTTAGTTAAAAAGTTATGTGAGACTAGACGAAGGCTGCATGATTATGCATTACTATACCACTGCCAATGCAGCTTTTATAATCAAATAAAACAACTTTATTTTGTACAGTTAGCTAATGAGACTCGAGCGAGGTAAGCAAAGACAGTTGGCGCACAATTGCAAACCACTCAAAACACATTACCTTTTGATCATTAACCATTGCACCTTCAAACGTCGTGCCACTCATTACCAGTTAGTATCATAACCAGTATCTACTAGAGAAGTGATTTTCAACCAAGGTTCCGCGGAACCCAAGGGTTCCGCGAGCATCTGCCAAGGGTTCTGTGGCTGGTCAGTAAAAAAATTTTTTTTAAAAAGCAGCGTGCAAAATTACGTCAGACCAGACCACAAAACCACTAAGTACCAAATACTTAGTTCTAAATTAGCGCTTCTAGACGTCTATTTTCGCATAGGCCTACAGCGCTGAATATTTTGCTTGTTGACAGTCTTAGTGTTATTAGTGCTATTGTTAAGAAATCGTTTGTCCATTTATTGAAATAATTTCAATTCCTGAAACGTTCTGTTTAAGAGATATAAAAAGCCTCAAACTGCAGCGTAGCTAGCTGGGGGCCCAGACTTCCTAAGCTGCCCAAGGTCGTCCATGTAAGCGTAAAAAAATCTCATGATATTTTTGGGTTAGTGGAAGGAAACTAAATGGCCGTTGGTGACCGCCTCGCATGGTTAAATACAATAACGTACTGCTGTCTATGGATGTAAACAAATGGCTAAATAATATTATCTAATACAGTCAAATTAAGCAAGTCTTTTGTTTGCTGCTTTATTGTCAGCTTCTGGAGGCTTTGCTCCAGACCCTCACAGGTTCTCTGCCTCTTGACTCTGCAGGGGACATTGGTCCCCAGACACTGCAAAACTTTCACTTCGCCTTCCACTTCGCCTATTCTGCTAGACTCGCAGATCATTGCATGGGGTTCCGTGAACGATCTTCCCACTTACGTAGGGTTCCGCTGCAGCAAAAATGTTGAAAAGAGAAATGAAACGCACAGCTGAACATTGAGACTTACTCGTCAATTTCCGAAACAGGTGTGTCGGAACTGCGGAGCATGTCAATCTGTGTTCCTGTCAGAATCAGTGATGCACACTGAGCATCATACTTGAACTCTGTCAGAGCAGATCGCCAATCCAGACGACTCGACACCTGCGAAAAAATCATTGGACGAAGTAAAGGTAAGGCATCAGTATAATCACCCAGGTCAACTCAACCTTCCATCCCTCCGCGATAAATAAATCAAGTATTGGCCTGTCTGGCTAGGGTTAAAGCGGAGCGCAGTCACCTTATGCGAGATGCAGGTAACACTGTCATATCATATGGCAGGTGATGCTCTGTAGCCATGCAATGGGTTTCCCATACAGTTATACCACGTTTTTGACCACTAGAACAACCAGCTAAAAAGTGCACAATTACAAATTAGCAGATGCTATCGATAGTTAATCAAAACATCTAAAATTTCATCATCGCTAGACAGCACATACACAGCTTATCAAACCTCATTTTGTAAGTAAGATGTATTGTATTTTTTTCTTATTTTTGTATTATGAAATGATAAAAGCATCTGTTTCACAAAAAATCAAAATTACGCTTTGCAATTTTTCTCAGTCAATCTTATTATCAAAAAGCTAGTTCAGATGTTGCTGGATTCTGGCTACACACACGAAAGCATTTGTTATTAGATATTTTGATGCTCAAAAGATGCTGCTGTCACACTGTCAAGATCCCTGCACTAATCATTTTGGTTACAATGTGCAAGCAACATCCTAAGAACAGCAACAAAAATATGCTTAAGTTAACGTACTAGTCAATAATTAACTTCTAGCAAAAAAGTAACAACATATTTAAATCTGCCCCATCTGACTATCTAAATCAACTGGTTCAGTAAAATCAACATTATTATTACAAACTCCCCAGCTTCTCAGTATAGTCAGATATTGCACAGACATAGCCTAGGAAATTATCACCTTCAAGTTGCCCAGGTTGCCAGTAAATATCCTTTCTTCCAGATCGAGCAGAGCCTCTCGCAGTGACTTCTCGATCTTCTGCTCGACAGCCTTTTCCGACTCGACCGGTAGCGACGGTGCCGGCTTGTGATCGCAGAATGTGCCCACATCGCATCGCGAAATGAAGTCAGAAATCTGTGAGCTCTGGTCAGATATAATCTGCTTCAGAGCACTCTCTCGGATGCCACGGGGGTTGAGTGCAGCAACCAGTCGATCGATGTCATCGGCAACAATGTACAACGACCACAGGACTAAATTCCGTGCTGCAATCTGCTCATGCACTGTCATCGTAGCTGGGGCTGAAATATCATCTTTAGCTGTCTCACTTTCTCCCAACTTTACGCTCACAACTTCTGCCACAGCCAGGCCATTACTGTCTCCATTATTCATAGCTGATGATGAAGTATCATCCTTTGCTGCCTGATTTTCTTCCGCACCAACTCCTGTATTTTCCACAGCACCTTGGCCATTATCGTCTTTATTATTTGCATCGGCAGCATCACTGTTATCCAGAGCTGGTGCCAAAGTATTGTCTTTAGTCATGGTATTTTTCTCGGAGTTTACAACCGCATTTTCCACAGCAACTTGGCCATGAACATCTTTATTATTCACATCCACATCGGCAGTGTTGCTGTTATCTGCTGCCGGCTTAAAGTCGATCTGGTCACAAGGCTGGAAGCAATCATCTGGCACGTGCCGCTCGTCATCTTCAACGAAAAGCCCGGGAATGCTGCGGAAAACCCAGTAACGACGGTACGTTCGATCTCGTCCCAACGGACAAATCGCAGTACTACAGCAACAACCAATAGTATCAGCTACTTTATCATGAGCATTACATGAATTGCTTTTAAGGTGACGTAAATGTGATAAATACGAACTGCTAGACCATGTAATAAACATAAACAGAAGTATGAGATATGCAGCATCATACTAAATGTTTACTGACAACACAGCTGCAGAAAGCATTTGGTAACAGCTCAAAGGTTTGAGGAGAGGGACACAAATATTTTCATTTTCCTGTACAAGGATCATCCCAAAAGTTTCCGGCATTGACATATTAGACAGCAATATTTTCTATAACATTTAGGTCTGTGTATATACTAAAGCACTTTGGCCAAAATACGACGCAATGGCAATATCTGATGGTATCAAAAAAATTTCATTAAAAATTTAATCATTAATTATATCAGTTGTGTTAATGAAAGGCAAGTAAGAATTTGTGACTAGTTACATGGGCCCCTGATAGGCAGGGGGACTGGGAGGGGCCCGAAAGCAAGTCCTGCGCAATTTCCCCAAATTTCGGCACTGCACTCCAGTCCAAAGTCTACAGTTACCCAGCTGGCTGTTCGTGACTATGACTTTCTACACCAAGACAACTCTGCATACAGCAACGACCTTACCACCAGTGACTGTTATCTGTTTTGAAATCTGAGATCTGATAATGATGGTGTCACTATCCACGATGATAAATGACTCAAGCCTATTTCGTTGACGCTGGAAATTGGTTCTATTTAATGTTCTGTGACGTCATAAATTACAATGACGTCATATCTGCAATTGACTCATTAAAGTTCGTAAAGGATGTACGTTTCACTGATGTATAGACTGTGGAAAATACTGTTGTCTAATATGTCGAGGCCGGAAACTTTTGGGATGACCCTCGTAAACCCCACATTTTCACAATTGTGTATATGCATCAACGTGTGACATAACAACCAAAGACTCACAAGCTGTTTAGTGCCACATTAACAACCAAAACATCATCTTTTAACAGAATTCAACATTACACCGTTTTCGCTACTATAGAATAAGACAGTGCTGTAGCCAAAGGTCCCAACTTCATTTCTAAACGTCCAAATTTGTCCCCAATACATGCATTCCCAAGACTTTATCATGCCAAGAAATGTGTTTGTGGCTGGGGATGCTGGACTCAACTGGGGAGCTCAGCAGTCCTTTATACCCCTTAAGTAGTGTGCAGGAGGCTCGCTTATCCCAGTACCCCTCCCCAAGAACCACAGCCCCAATCTCAGCCTGACTTCATTCTCAGTCCTTCAGGAACTGCTCAGCCCCACACGTCCAACTTCTGACTATGTGTATTTAACACTGCAGCTTCAGCCAAGCCAACACAGACACTGTAATGCACTGCTGTCCTTATTGAAATGTACACACCATAAAGTACCGTTATGATGAAGATGATGCATGCTTCAACACAAATCATTTAAAACCTGAACTGAAGTTCAGACGCCTGTTCCACCAGTTCTTTTTCCTTCCTGCGCGCCCAGTCCTTCATCCGCTCCTTCTCCTCTGGACCAATCTTCTCCCAATCCAGGTTCTCCGTCGGCATGTCCTCGTAGTCCTTGTCAGTGAGCTGTGACATTTTCTTCTGCTTCGGAGCCTTGCGCTGCTTCTCTTCCTTGTTATCAACCTGGACCTCCTCCACATCCGCCGGTATGCTGCTGCAAATAAAGCAATAAACGCCACACACTACATAAACTTTCAAAGCATGGTAAGTAGAAAAAGAAGAAGACTTCGCATAGACAACTAGATTCACTGCAAGGCAGCTTATCGCATTTTAGTGCTTTGAGCCAGCAAAAGTTAAACCCAACTATGCTAGCATATAACCCAAGTTGGCCGGATGGCCAGCTCTAATCAGCAGTCAGCACCTTTAAAGGCCAAGTCGCATGAAAAACGATATTGGATAAACAGTGTAATACTAATTAATGATACGCTGATCAATTAAATTAAAAACATCACCTTGCATTAATTTTAATAGGAATAATGTTGCACGAACGGAATGATGACATCACCTACTATGCTTTGTTTATGCTGTGTACTGCAGTGTGTGAAACTAAGATGTCACTGTTGCATCAAGGCTTTGCACAGGAAACTTGCTTGCATTTCAGAACACAAAGCCGCTGTCGGCGATTGGTACAACGAAAAGAGCATACAGTCGGCGGCCTACTTCTGGTATAACAGCAACATCTCGAAATGCAAGCAAAGTGTCTTCACCCGCTACCACGCTCCTCCATTGACGCTGCTAGCATCAAATTCTCTCAAACGCTACGTTGATGCAAATACCGCAAGTGACATCACAGTTCCATCACAAATGACCACTTTAAAGCTTATTTTTCACCCCACAGAGATAATACTAGCAACAGGAAGATTAATATACATGGTGTTTCATAAAAAAGGACCCCTTTTTTGTTTTCTCATAATTCACTCAAATAATGATCAATTTGCACAAAATTTGTACCAGTTGTAGCTGAAGAAATACTAATTCAAAATATTGCAACAAAATATGGCAGGTGATTAAATATTCTTTGCTAGTCCTGACGTAATGTTGACATCATAATGTGTCACGGGTACAAACTGAATAGTCTCAACTGGTGCAGTCTTTCCAGGACAAAATGAATAGTTTTCCTTGATTAATTTGTTCATGCGAAATACCAGTGTTGAATTTTAATCGCTTACAATCACACTAGAAACAAGGGCACAGAACAAATTCAAAAATAAAGGCATAAATAATATGCAAGCGAAGCAAATAGAAAAAATATTAAACTGCTGTATGCAGACTGTGTATACTTGGTACTGAATACACTCGGTAGAGTCAGGGTCAAGGGAGTGCAAGCAAACCCCTACCATCCTCCCCGTGAAAAAATAATCACGGATAGTCCTTGGCGCACATACCAAACTGCTGTACTCAAATTTCACATTATTTCAATAAAGCATGCAGAAAAAATTAGATGGGAAAGAAACTGAAAAAAAGGCAAGCATGCCTTGCACTTATTTCATAGACCGTAAAAATGTTAAGACTGGAAAACAAAGCTGCTAAGAATTTTGTGCAAAATTTGACTCTAGATGTGAGCATAAAACAGACAGTAAACCTTCCATTGCAGACAAAGCCGTTCTCGTCAGCCGATGACTTTTCCTGATCCGTGACATTCTGCTGCATCCTCTTACGCCACCTGATAACATCGACCATCACATGCACTCATCAGATATATCAGATGTTGAAACAATACCGGCAATTATATTTATGCAGTCCCAAATACCACCTGTGCAGAGTGGAATCAGTGCTTGATGACGTCACAATTACAATACTGGAATCAGACATTCAAACATTAGCCTTCGCCACTGTGTTCATTAATTTACTTCATTTCTGTAGCTGCTCCTGCTATTTGGAGTTCTCTTCCTTTTGACATCCGCAATAGCTGTTCAATAGCTTCCTTCCATTGTAAACTCAAAACATTCTATTTTACAACGTCTAGCCATGTCTAGTGGCCCTCCTCACTCCTTACCTCAGCGCCTCAGATTCAGTGAGTTTCTAGCTAACATTGTGCGCTTTATAAATTAAATTTACTTACTTACTTACTTACTTCAACTTCCCACTGAAGCACCACTAAATATGAGGAAAAGTGGTAACTACCACAAAAGAATGTAAAGCTGAGCTGACACAGTTATCCGTTGAGGCAATAACCACTTGACAGCAACCCGACCGAGAGTCCAAACCGTGACCTTTTGATCATAGATGGCTTGGTGGTGCAATGGACTTGTGATCGTGAGGTCATTGATTCAACCCCAAGCTGAGTCGTCACCAAGTGGTTAGCACATGTACGGGTGACAATCTGCGAACAGGTAGACCATCTGGGTATATAACCAACACCAAGGTCAACTCAGCCTTCCGGGGTAAGTAAATCGAGTACCGGCCTGTCTGGCTAGGGTTACGGCAAGGCACATTCACCTGTGTCAGGTGGCATATGGCAGGTGATGCTCTGAGATGGACTTCCTACAAACAGCTCTACCCACAGTTCCTACTACTCTGCAGAATTCATTTTCCTTGTCTTTTCACTGACTTTACATGACAAAATAAATCGTTTTCCCTGACTAACTTGTTCACGTGAAATACCAATGTCGGTTCTTAATCGCTTGCAATCACACTAGAAACAAGAGTGGCAAAACAAATTTAAAAGCGGAGGTACAAATAATCTGTGAGCAAAGTAAGCAGGAAAAATTTTGAACTGTCGTACGCAGTTCAAAATTTTTCTGCACCTTTGTTAACTTTTGTACCACGGTAGTTTTAAATTCCCTGACCATAGGAACCATGTATACCATTTAACCACTTTACCTACAGCTACGTCAAATTTCTGTTATATGCACAGACGGACACAAATGACTCACCAGAACTGTGCCTCGTCTCGTTCGCGTTTGATCTCGGCGTACTGGTGTGCACGCAGACTGCGCTGCACCTGCTTCAGCTTATCAGCACACTCGTCGATGTAATCCCGACACGATGCAAACGTCAGCAGCTGGTTCATCAGTACTGATAGGATCTTCAGCTTCTCAACTGCACACACCCATAAATCATCCCACACATGCAACTTTGAAAAAACTTCTTACTTAAATCCATTCATTATATTGTGGGCAAAATTACTTTAACACAAACGATTATTTAGCCCACAGCTACCCATTTATCAGTAGTGTGGTCTGTCACCTGTCGGTCATTCCTGCAGTGCACCCTACTTAAACAGTCTGACGGATGTACATGCCACTTGGCAGGTACACTGTGTTAAACGGAGTCACTGACCACCGAGGGAAAAAAAGATTACGGAGTTAAATAATCCAGCCAAAACTTACAATTACCTACTTATTACTGACCAGGGACCACATCAGCAATTTTGCATTTTTGCTGACTTACTTCGGTCACTCGTTATTGGAATCAATAATCGCTGAAGTCGGAGTCGAGTAAACTGAAAACTACCTGCAGACAGGTTGTAGATGCTTGTCTCTGCAAGCATCTTGAGAATGGCCGTATCTCTACGTCTGAAGTCAAGTGCAGGGTCGTCGACCGAGTCGTAGCCACCTCTCTGCTGGTAGTCAAACCTCGCTGTAACTTGAAGACGCTCAAAGCCTGACCCCAGCAAGTGCAGTCTCAGCAGCTCGGTCACCGTGTAGCTGTCCACTTGAAATTTACGCAGCGGCAACCCTGTCCAGCACATTCCAACCAACAAGTTCCAACAGGCCCCATAGTTACATCACCTGATATGATAAATTGTGCATTAATTTTGAATCTTTAGTGCCAAAATTCTTCTGAGACAAGACAGATAAATTTTTTGACCTAACTTTAAAAGCTCCACCTACCTCACATAATTTAGTGATGCTTCACAACGATCAGTCAAGGGAGCCTGGAGATTTGGAGTCAAAATGTAAAAATGCATTTGCTTGCAAAATTGTTTCGAGTTCTGGGCAAACTAAAAATAGCAGTAGCTTTAATCACTAATACAGCACATCACAATATAACCTGGAATACCATTCACTGAGTGTAGATCTCAAACAATTCTAGAAAATTTGCAAGTTAAATACAAATTTGAACAGTAACAGCATTAGCAAGAGCTACAAAAATATTACCAAAATTGAGTACTGGCAACTGTGATGCAATAGTGGCTGCTCTCACTAGTTCCCGACGTGATCCACTCACATTTTCCATCTCGCGAATTGCATCAACATCTATCATCAAACAAATATCACTGAATAAAGCCTTTAAAATATGTGCTTCCTGTTAGAGCCAGTAATAAAAAAAGTTGGCAGACTGTATAGTACCCAAACTATCCATGAGAACTAACACAAATTTAGATACTGCAGCATCACAGACTAGATGCAAACAGTTTTCTACAGCAAAAAATTGGGAACAAACTAGAAACCACAAAAATATTTTTGAAAATCCAATACAAATTTTAGAGATGCAGATTTCTAGGGACAGACAGCAACCTAAAGCATAGTAGATTAATGAACGTGATCTGCATTTATAAGAATCACAAAATAAACATGTAAAAAAAAATAAATAAGTGCTAATTCATATCTTGACAGTTGTCGAGTGTTCTAAGTGTCACTGCTATAAAGCAAGTTAGTACTGTTGGCTCGGTGGAATAATGGTATGACGATGGACTTACAATCACAAGGCTGTGGGTTCAACTCATAGCTGGGTTGCTATCAAGTGGTTACTACGTGAATGAATGTCTGCAGACAGGTAAACCATCTCAGCATATAAGAAACCGCCAAAGTCAACTCAGCTTTCCATCCCTGATGAGTAGGTAAATCAAGTACCGGTCTGTCTGGCTGCCATCAAAATGGGCCCCATTCACCTATGTTGAGTGGCAGGTGACACCCATTGAACATAAAGAGCTATACATAAATAATCTCTTTTAAACTTAGCAGTAATAGCAATAGTGCAAAAGAATGCTTAGACTACTGTCAGCACGGTGCTGCCGATGCAAGAGTTCACCTGGCTCTTCGAATTAGAGCACCCCAAATACTAAGCGACTGCCGACCTTTGGACCAAGCTGATCAACTTGAGTGGGTGGGGTGGGTGAGTAGTTTCTTAATGGCACATCAGCACAAACTAGGCCATTCAGTGTCATACATGGTTAAAATTAATTAAAAGCATTTAGTATATGAATTAAAAGCAAAGTTAAAATACCTGTTAAGATCAAAGCTATTAAGCTAATGTAAAAACAACATTATACACGATAGTAAAAGTTGATACTTGAGAGTCAGATCTGCCTAAACCAGCTGCTACCGTGCTACATTTACTACTGCCACTTATTATCAATAATATAAAGTAATCAAGTCCGATAACTGATACTCTTTACACCATATCGTGAAAGGCAGAAAGCTAAAATGACCTGGGTGGCTCAAAGTGGTTACGTGCCGAAATGGTTCACCCGCCCACGGACAGTCAGTCACCTATCCAGGTACTAACCGGGCCCAGCGAAAAGTAACTTCTTTGACTACATCAGTTATCATCATCATCATCATCATCATTACCCACGCCTCACCTAGCAGCTGTTTTCCATCATCTTCACTTGTCTCTTCCGTCTCTTCCATCTCCTGAATGCGAAAAATTGCCTCGAGCAGCTCACAGACAATGTCATAATACATACCATCTATGTCTCGACTGTTAACTGCCTCTGCCAACGTTCCTGAACATGTGAACATCAAGCTTGGATACCTAAATATCACTTAGTACAGAGACAACAGAAAAAACTAAATGAAAGGAACGCGAACGTATAACCAGTTTACTTAGATATATGCTTATAATTATCAAAGACTATGTAAAAAGTATCAATAGCAAACAGAAAAAAACTGAAAATCACGGCTGAGTATACAATCATTCCAATGTAAAATCCATCCTAGCACCATAAAGCAATAGTAAAGACAAAACAAATTTGATTCGACACACAACAATTACTTAGCAGCATTTTCTAACTTACAAAACCTTCAACAAAGTTGAAAACAAAAAAAGCTGTCATATCCAAAATGTCCCCATAAGTATACATTTCAAATTCAAAGTATCCAGCTTTAACTATTTTGGAGCTGTTGGCATTTAACGCCCAAACTAGCTTGATTGACCAATGACCAGTCCGCTACACAGACAGACAGATGAACAAAGAGACGTCCGAATTCCACAGTGTCTCTGCCATTCCTTATGTTCACTTAGCACAGACGAAAATGACAGATGATTGTGCAAAATGACGTACCAAATGACAAGTTGTCGGGAAGTTCAAAGTCAAAGACGGGCTTAAAGCAGGAGAGGAACTCCAGCAAACACAAAGCATCACCAACAGCCTCCGACGGTATAGCTGACTGCACCGGTACCGGCTTCGGTAGATCCTGCCGTATGATACGACAGCGATTTACTCACTACGAAAATAAAAATTTGTTCAAAGAAAACATAAAGAAGAACATTCCAAGAGAACCTAGAACGAGTCCACATATCGTGGGATGAAGCAATGACACTAGCATCTGACAGATCATCCTGGCGAAAAGCTGCTGCCCAATGTGCCCTGAGGCATGAGAGGAACTAAGTCAAAGTAATTAAGTAGCAGTTACAGCGAGACTTTTTTCGAAAAATGCACTCCAAAACTTAAATTATCAGACTTGGTTTTAGTTCAACGTATATAATTTGTTTCATAATGTGAAAAAATGAAAACATCTACACTCTACCTCGACATACACTAGTTAGTGTAATAATCACAAATGAGTAAGAAATGAATCCATAATTATCATATTTAAGGCTCAGAAAAAAAATTGACGAGCATGTGCAATACAATACCTTCAAATCTTCGCATTCCAAGTCCTCACGAATTCTGCTCCATTCTCTCTGCATCTCACTTTGACGTTTCTTTTCCTCCTTCAACTTTTCTCTTTCCTATCAGCAAATCACATAACTAGAAAAGCAGTCATAGCCCGCACACCTCCACCAAGGGTTTGTCAGATTGTAATGTAGATTTCACCTACACGTTTCAAACTATAGTTGCATTTTCCACAGTGACCTAGTTCTACGTGACCTAAAAAACCGTGATTGGATAGGCCTACACTGCTTCTTTGCAGCGCTTCCGCTTATGCCCCCTTTAACGCAATGGTAACGAAAATTTCAAAGTGATCCAGAATCTAGGATTCCTGCCGGATTGCCCCCAAAATTGAATCACCAGTAGCTTATGCCATGCCCGACATACCCTCAAAATTTCAGAAAGATCCGTTCATAACTTTTTGAGTTATGTTGCTAACACACACACACACAGACAGACAGACAGACAGACAGACAAACAAAAACCGACAAAAACATAACCTCCTTGGTGGAGGTAAATATCAAGTACGTTTTTTTCTCATTAAACAGAACTGCATGTTGCCATGTAGGGACTCTGCCTATTCCTACCCATTTCTATGTAGCACTGTCTTTCTGTCAGACTCATGCACATTGCTCAAACCACTGGGTGGATTTGGATGCCATTTGGCAGGAACACTAATAGGGGTTTCAGTGACACGCTGCGTTAGATGGGGTCCCTGAACAGTGAAACCCCAAGGAAAGGAATATATTTGTGGTACCAGCCAAAACACACAACTGCAAACTGCAGCAAAACCAGTCCTATGCTGCTACTGAAGACTCATCTGCCTACAGTGCGATGAAACTGTCGAACAGGTAACAGAAAGGGAAGAGAATCCAGCCTATTAGGTCACGCTCCAACAATTACCAAACTTCCCCTATGAAACCCAAATTAAATGAAAACAAGAAATCTGAGCTAATGCTCATAAGATGCCGTAGCCACAAATTGCAAAAAAACACTAAAACCACCTATTTTGGGAGGTTCAAAGTCATTCAAGGTCATTGATGTTGACACCACTAAAAAGCTTGTCACTATTGCTTGTTATGTTAAGCAGCACGTCTGTGCATATCTGCAACTGTTTCCATGCTACACCAGCCAATAGTGGTAAAATAATTACTTTTTAGCAGGGTAGCCGCATTTGACACAAACCTGCGCAGGCCTCCTTGAACCTAGGGGGTTAGGACTTCGACAGCTAAAATCTACGCTCAATGCTGAAAATTACATATGCAATTGTATTGGTCTATCTCCAGCCATTTCATCGCAATTCACTGTTGAAATGTGCGCTGCAGCCAAAAATTGTGAAAAATTCAACAAAACCCCTCTTTTGAGGGTTAAAGGTCATTGAAAGTCATCGATGTTGACAAATCTAGAAAGCCCGTTGCCAGTGCATGTTATGATATGCAGCAAATCTGTACCTATCTGCAACCGTTTTCACACTATAAAGGCCAATAACAGCGAAATAACAACTTTTTAAAGGGGGTACCCCTCTTCGATGCCCTTGTTCGAGGGGAACCCCCTCACCCATGGGCACAAAATTTTGTCACCATAAACTAGAGTCATTGGGGCAGCCATAGTAAAAATCTCGCGATCCTAGCTTGCATCGTTTTGACACAATGCCGCAGTATGACAAATGGACAGACAGATGGATGGACAGACAGATGGCGGACGCCTCAACGATGGCCAAGATGCACCTAGCGCACATAAGAATGTGGGTGACATGCAGCTTGAAGACATACTCTCCAGTTTCAAACTGCAATCAATATCTTCTCTCACGCACTTCTAATGTAGAGAAACATCAACAAAGATATAAAGATTAGAAATAAGACAATTCGTACCTCTTTCTTTTTAGCCCTGTCTTCATCTGCTTTCCTCTTCAGTTCATCCTTCTTGGCTTGTCTTGCTACAAGCCGATCTTGCTTCATCTTTTCTTTTATCAAGGCCTTCTGAGATGGAGATACCTTCGCCGGCTTCTGCTCTTTGCTGACTGCAGTTTCACAGCAGAACAACAGCAAGACCAGTTAATCAGTCAATCTATCGATCAGTTGATGAGCCATGACTGTTTTTAATCAGATCTCACTGTGTATAATGTCAACTTTGAACTCTGCAATCCACCCCTGGTTCTTATCACGTAATGGGCGCACTAGGAAATCTTCAACATGATATAATATTACATGAAGGATCAATGAATTTCCATGAATCAAAACACTTTTGTACAGAGTTAGACATCACAAACATATCAGAGATGCATAAAGGCTAAGGGTTTACATTTACTGTAGGCAAAGCCAAACAGTTCATTTTGTAAAACCAGCTTGGAATACTGAGAAGCTCGGCGGACTAACAATTATACAGTTGCCAGCCACATTTGACCGTCTGCCATCGATAATCAAGCTTTTCCAGTCGCTGCTGCTCATGACTGGAACCCGTCACCTCTGTGCCCTCTGTAGTTCTCTCTCAGATCCTGTCTAAGAAACCTATCTGTTTTACATCTCCTCTCATACCCCATAGTTTGTACCTGTTTGTTCAGTGCCCATGCAGTGATCACAGTCATTATGATGATACTATGCTCTACTGCTTTTAGACACTGAAGTCATTTACCTTACTTGCTTACTTACTATAACAGTGAGCTCTAGACTGAAGAAATGCTAATGCTGAAAGCTTTCACTAATAGCTCTGAACGAACGTGTGCAAATTTCTGTCAGGAAAATATACACATCAGTGCTGTTTTTACTGTGCCTTTTTGCACATTACTACCATTAGTGTCTTGTCAGCCACCACTATCTGATGCAATTGCCAAATATTTCGTGCATATGTTCAGCGATGTCTGGCTAGCAATTCTGAAATTATAAAATGTGTTATGCACTATGGCATATGGTTTGGAAGTACAGCTTCCCCAATGGGATGCAGCGTTCAGTATTGTTGTAGTAAATATGGGTTTACTGTTGATGATATGCCTAGTGTCTGGCAGCAGTATTGCTAAAGACTATATTCATAGTGTCCTAGTTAGAGCACGCACATTGCTGGAGCTGATTTTTATTCAAAATGGATTGTTTTATTTGAATTTGCTGGACTTTGATATTCAGTTTTCAATTTCTTATTTGTGTAGTATGTGATATTTTTTATTTTTTTGTACTCTGTGCACGATGACATAATAAATATATAGCTTCAAATATTTCAAAAACCAAACAAGAAAACATGTTGTTATTAGTGGAAAAAGAAATCAGAACTGAATTAACTTTGGGGTGGCTATTTAGGTGGGTTTACCTAACAAAAGCCACCGTTTCTTAGAGTATGTACCCCGGTGCCTCAGCCCTGATGCAAATGAAGCAGAAACATACCGGTTTCTTTCTGAGTCTTTTTCTCCTTGCGTGCCTCTGCCCTCTGCTCCATCTTTCGTTTCTCATTGGCTTCTTTTGCCTCTGTGATCGCTCTGTCCTCCTCGTTGTCATCCGACGACACATTATTGGCATTTTCCACATCGGAGTCTGATTCCATCAAAGCAGTCGGCTTTTTCTTAGCGATGGAAACAGCAAACGAAGGTCTTTGTCCTCCGCAGACCACTTCAAACTTGGCTTCGTCCAGTTTAAAGTGCTGCGCATATTTCGCCTGCATATCAAACATCCAGCACTAACAACATCAACAAAATGGCCACAAAGTAAGAGAAAAAAATTCCCCAAGCTTTCCAGGCTTCTTCAGAGCCACAAACTTACTTTTCCTTAGTTTATTGCAACAACCTGTTAGCTCCCCAAGGGCAAATGTATTTCAGAGCATTTTTTCACCCCAGTAACCAAATCTGATGACACTATTTTGTTTGTAACAATTTTTCCGACATTGCACAAAATTCCCTGAAGATTCCTCGAGTTTTCCAGGTTCAGAGAATTCCCCAAAGTACTACAGGTTTTCCAGGTTTGTGGCCAACCTGGTTAAACACTTTTATAATAGTTATCACGATGAAATATCAAGAACGAATCAGAAACAAGAAAGACGGAAACTTATCCAGCCAGCGATACTGCAGATTACGCCCATGAACTCCCGGCAAGTGTTGGACTGTTGGAGATGGGAATTTGTACTGGATGGCCAACAGCATGGGTCAAAGCACTAAATTGCAGTGCGGTACAAAACACTATATGAAAATTAGACTCATACAAAACTGCAACCAACTTCACAGTTGTACCAGTTTCACATAGCGGCATAGCGGCAAAGTTCAAACTCACAACACATAACTAGGACAAATATCAAAACACGGGACTGAGCGATTTTAGATATCATCTTAGATACCAAGTTTAAGGATCAGTAGTCACATGCCAGCTCCCATTGTGAATAGAGGAAAAGATAGAAACTTTAAAAATGAAAGAATTTCTAACTTTGTAGGTCTCGTGACCTTGACGTTGACATCAGATAACATCAAATGGCACACCATTGTATACACTCATCAACCTCTACCTATGTAACAAAATGCATTCAAATCGAACAACTCACAAAAAGCTTTTTGTGGACAGAGTGATGAACTGACAGATGGCAGACCTACCTTATTTCGTTGACTCAGTAGGAAGTTGATGTAAATACCAAAGAAACGTATTGACACAGTAGCAGTAGTCTAACCTTGACGTTCCAGATGCCATCTGTGTCACAGTGACAGTGCTTCTTCAGGAACAGCTTGCAACGGTCCCGAGTCAGCACACCACGACGACGACTGACACACATATCACAACATTCAACAAAATATGCAAAATCTATCACAGCATGCTCAAAGCACAAAATCCAAGGACTTTCAAGCAAGCATCTTATCTGTTTCCAAACACTTTCAAAAACCTTAAATTTTTTTTCACAATTCAAGCATTTTCAAGGATTTATCAACCATGCAATCAACCCTGTATTAAACAAAATTTGCAGGCAAACAGCTTGGTCACCTGATGGCACAATGGTTAGGCCATTGGACTCATGATCAGGAGGCTATGGGTTCAACTCCCATTCCAGTTTCTATCAAGTGGTTACTACTTGGATGGGTGAAGACAGGTAAACCACCTTCTTGGTATATAAACGACCACCAAAATCAACCCAGTTTTCCATCCCTCAAGAGTAGCTAAATTGAGTACGAGCCTGTCTGGCTGGGGTAAAGGACGGAGGGGCATGTTCACCTGTGTCAAGAGAGAGGTAAAATCTTGTGACCCTATATGGCAGATCATAGCTCTCAGCTCTACAATGGGTTTCCCACAAAGAGATAAATACACACCATTTAACTTTTATAAAAACAGCCAGAAACATACGAAAAATATGATGAATTCGCTGTCAAATGATATGTTACACCCATCAATCATCAAACATTTCAAAATGTAAGCCACAAAGTCGACATAAATACATCTACGAAAAATGCAAGCTGGACTGACTGACCTTATACGGCAAGCATCAACAGTGCTAGTGGAAGTTTGTCCAATCTCTCTCACAACATAACGATGCAGCAACGCATCACCACCAGATGCTGCATTCTCACTGTGACACACACATTAAACATAGGTCAAGTTTTTCATGCTTCATATGTACATTAATCATTAATATTAGAGCTGTCACAATTGACACGTTAATTAACACGTTAATGCGTTAATAAATTAACACGCGTTACAAAAATTAATGCACTTTAAAAAAAATTAATGCACATACGTAAATTTACGTTAATTAACTTAATTTACTAAATTTTGTGAAGCAAAAGTTGAAATATTCCGTTAAACTGCGGTTATTTGACAATCGAATGAATTCGAGTAACTAAATTGTAGTTTTCGTTCCATCACTACTGTAAATAAATAATTATTTCGATTTTCGATGACATGCTAATAGATTTCTATGCTACCTATGACGTCAGTTATTGTTGATTATACGTTTAAAAATG
>Ga0209367_1000361_pt1 | contig 42668 bp, 23 predicted proteins | sample WorMetLIZISLAND2_FD_187412 | JGI IMG/M metagenome (GOLD analysis project Ga0209367, IMG submission 187412) | Marine gutless worms symbiont microbial communities from Max Planck institute for Marine Microbiology, Germany - Olavius geniculatus... ... | reverse complement strand
GTTCTACCTCCAGTAATTGTCTTGTTCAGTACTTGTCTCAGCTTATGTCATATGCTGGTTTTTAATGCATTTCTTACTGTTCATACTACATTTTGTCTCTTTTATGTGTATTTCTTTTATGTGTGTGTTTTTGTGTTTTTATGTGTTGTTTGCTGTGTGTGTCAATGGCCCTTGTGGACTGATTTTCAAATAAATGGAATGGAATGGAGTTCAAGGTCATTGAATTGGGCGCCAATCGAGAGCCAGTATACGACTTCCTATTAGTGATTAATAGTAACCTAGGCCCTATCTCGTACCGTTACTGAGATATAGCAACTTATTAACCAAAAATCGCCAATGTTTCCCACCCCCTCTCATTTAGCGCCCTCGTTCGGGGTGACCCTTTTCGAATTTATGAAAAAACTTTACGGTTCCTGAAACTAGAGTCCTCCAGGCAGCCGACGATGAAGATTTGGTTATCCTAGCTTGAACCGTTTTTGCCTGATCCACCCGTGTGACAGAGGGACAGACGGACAGAATTGCGATGGCTAAGACGTGCTGAAAGCGGTAGCCTAGCTGCTTTCGCGCGTAAAAATCAATAGGCCTGTGCCGATAGCGTATATACGTGATCGACGCGTGAAGCCATATGGCAGTGAGTGGATGAATAATTACATGCCCAAATAAATAACAGTTGTTCTAATTAGCAATGCTTGTCGTAGCTGGCAGTTGACAACTTGCAGTCGAGTGATTCGAGTTCAATATATAGGCCTAACAACGACGAAAAATAACAAAAAGCCCAGCTATCGCTAGAATGGGCCGACCGCGTAGGCCTACCGCATAACCTATATACGAAGACCAGCGTCCGTCTTTCGGTCATGAAAATAACAACATCTCTTAGAGTGAGTACAGTCTCGTGCACAGTATGGTGACGCTGCTCTATCGAACACTACAGTTAACGCTATCAGACATGATAGGCTACGGCAATTCGGTGCACGAGGGCAGGCTGCAGCAACTTTGCATTCGAAATTGAGGCTAAACCGCTGCAGACAGAGACATGGTTACTATTGACAGTCTGTAAAAACTCGTTATCGTCCTATCCAACGGTACCATCGCCGACCCCCAACGACGTACGATTTAGCCACAATACATGCGTTACAGACGACGACAGACGACACATCGTGCCAAAGACTCGACCTCACGGTCAGCCAAAACATATTATGTGAGACCACCAAAACGTTTTTTTTAAAATAGGCCTATTAAGCTACATGTACTGCTACTGTACCAAAGCTGACATAAAGCCTCAAAAGGTTTAAACTAGTGGCAAATTCAAGTCGGCTTGTAGCTACGTGTCAGTAACATAAGTTTAGTGATTTTATTATAGCCTAGCTATACTGTAAGCTATAGAGTCCGCAGTCGATGCTTACGCGGCGATACGCCACGACATCCATTAAACTACGTTTACGCGGCGCAAGGTGCATTTATCTTTAGACTGGAGCATAGACACGCAGGATAAATCTCATTGTCAAACCGATATGCCTAAGAACATTAAGCCTACGCTATACGGGAGTGAATAGTGGAATCCGGTTAGCTGAGCCGTGACTCTATTATAACGTAGAACCACTTGCAGCGCTACTTCACATGCGATAACCTGTACGATGCATGATGACAGATGACCAGCTCGATCGTAACATAGTTTGAGCAACCATGATTGATTAAATGATAAAGTAATATGTAAATGAAAGTCGTAAAAACTACGATGATTTATTGTTATTAGCGCCGCGTCGTGTGTTGATAAGTTGGGGATAGAAAGTTGCAATTTTCCGACAGTTTCAACACAAGAGATATTTAGTTATAAGTGCTTAAAATTTCAATTTTGCCCTTAAATTTTTCCATAATGCGAGTTCTTACCCACAAATGAGTATTTTTAAAAACACTATTTCGACAGGCGAAAATTCAGCGGAAATATGCCTAACCCCTCTTCCGTGATGCCACTGATTGTTATTTCTTTTTCGCACACGAGGTCCGTAAAATTCGATGAATATGGAAGCACTGCGGTACGTTCCGATGAGTGCGAATGCAGTCATATCCATGTACCGCGGGATTCAATTACAGAAACGATTTTAACGACGTTATGGTAAAAGCAGTAGGAACGCGTATTGAATAGGCCTACGTTTTCGTAGCCTTCGGTCGAAAGATGTCCCAGCACTTACAGGTCTATATGGTTTTTTCTTGAGACCGTGGGACGATCAAAGATTCGCCAAGGGACACAGCCATGCCGTCTTCTAGATTAGTATAGCAAGTTAATTATTAATCTCACCTGACCAGGAGTATATAGAGAGACGTCGTGCTCGTGCTCGTGCTCGTTGGATATAGGTCGCTGCTTTGTAACGACACTGCAGACTGTCTGGTCGCTGGCAATCCCTGGAGACAAGCGGCTGTAGTGTAGCCTACCGCGAGGTCGTGGTGAATCGGCACAACTCCATGCCATGCAATGACGACGACGGGAACGCAAATGCATATGAGTTCGTCACATACGAGAAGGCCTACAGTGTGTCTCAGAAAAGGACCCCTACATTATCGATCGTAACTTGAAGACGGATTACCAGATTTTGATAATTTTTGGTACAAATGTTTCCGACATTACTGGCCCTCGAAGACTGATTCCCACTTCACTTAATAAGTGCTTTTGCAGTACCCGGAGAAAACCAAACGTATGAAATATATGTTGCGTTGAAATGAACAAAAAACCTCACAAAGACGTCGTTTGAGGTATACAACACAGTATGCACTTTGTTCTGTCTATTGCAACTTTTGTTTTAGCACCCACGACAAAACCCACGAATCGTTACAGAAAACGCAAAATACTGCAAAGGAAATTATAACTTTAGTTCCCACGACAACAAACAATCAACGAGACAAGATAGGCCTTTACAAAAGACAGTCGAGACCAAGACCACGACCTATCACCGGTCCACATTACACATTCACGTGCCGGTAGTCATACTAATGAGCATTTTTTTCTTTTGCCAAAGTAATTAGAAGGAATGCCGTAGCAGTTGTAGTTTACGGTAACTAGCTGTAATGATCACGCTACACCGACACCAGCTACAGCGACATGCGCGATTATTTTCCATGAATTAGCGAGTGTTGAGGATCTCGATCGAATATGATTGATTAGACATATAGTCTAATATTCACATGCAATATCTCATGCATTTCATAAAGTGTACACTGTAGCTAGGCTAACAGATAAAAGAAAGCGTGTCGTTCTTTGTTCTATATGTCTACTGCGTCAATTATAGTCACAAGTGAATAAAGTCAGAAAGCTAAATCTCATGGAGAATTTGCTTTTTATAGAAACAAGCCAAGCAGCATTCTCCTGTGGTGGTCAGATAGACCTACAGGGCATGTAGATGGAATAGTTGTTTTCATGATATTTGGCCCAGCACAGACTGTTTCGGCTGACACAGATTGGATTGAAATCACACGCGATCAAACGGCCACTGAGTGACGTACGTATGTCGCGCGCCATATTTTAGGCGACGCGAAATTGGATTCACTTGAACCGCGATCGCATCGGTGGCGCACTGCAGAACTAACCGCATCTGTTGGGCTGCCGATGCCAAAGTCCGTCGTCGTCCAGAAGTCAAATGTATTTCGATCACACCTGGTTGTGGCCGGGTAACCTTGATTCCAGACTGACTGATGTATATCACTGGGGAAATATCATTCGGGCAATTCCCCGATCTCATCTGTAGCTCATAACCCCTCATCACCTCATCACCCCGTGCGCTGACAGCCGGGAAGGTTGTCCATACATAACGCACGCTGGTCGAGCCTACGACCCTCGAGGCTCAACGAACTGGACCAAGTTTACGCGACGCTTCACAATGATAATGAGGCACCTACATGTGCGATAAAAATAAAAGCGATAAGAAATCGCATGCTCGGCTTGGTCAATAACGCAAACTTTTAGTCGGTGATATACTCAAAAAGCGTAGCCGCCGAATAACGACATATAATATGCGGTCGTCAGTGTTTTATCATTAATTAAGGAAAGAAGTAAGTAAGAACATAAACATTTACAGTGCGCCTAAATCAGCTGACTTAATAGCTTAATCTGGAACACTTTACAAAAGTAAACGTCGCCAAAGACTATGACACCCGTTGTTGTTTAGAATTCTATTTTCAAGTACGAAATTTTGGTTTACGGGTCAAGGTCGAAGACAGTTTATCACGTAATCAAGGCTTGTGCGTTGACCTAATTCACTGTCAACGCCTGAGACACTCGATAAATGGACGGACAGTGCCAAAGAAACTTTGGGACTCGTGGTTATTCGGCTGGAATGCGCATGCAGACGGTATTAACAGTGTATCATATACATATTCCACCTACGACGACAACAGTACTGTTCGCGTAATTCATTGACACGTATAGGCCTACTGTACATCGCACGGGTGCATTTTATAATCAGCGATCGTCGTCGCCGTTGTCTCAGCACAGCAGCAGCAGCAGCAGCAGCAAAAGGAGCGAATCAACACTGGACTTTATGGCGCGTTGTAACTGCAGCCTTCCTGGCTAATAATTGCAGCGCCAGCGCGTCTCGTGAATTAAGCGTGTTTTACGACAGTCGTCGCTCGCTCGTAGGGCTACCCATATCTCGACCGTTGTCACGCCCCGCCGGTTCATAATAAAACTAACCAGCCGGCGCGATACGGCGCGCTTCCGTTTTTACGGTCTTTAAAGTGACATCGATCGTGAGATAATGCGCACTGCGTAGTCGTGGAACGTTGCTGCACGTCGCTTTACATCTCGCACGGTCGTTAATAATGATCGCATCCGTTTGACAGCTTTATCACGGCTCTTGCATAAGAAACGTAAACACTGTACAGCCGTTGTCATAGTACCTACGATATTGTCATCACTGTCTCAAACGGCTTAGGTTGCTGCCTCTGTCACTGACAAAGTGAACCAATCTTTTTAACACAATCGTATCTTGTCTTCTTAATCTACAACATAACTACATCATTCTATGCATACACTTCTCGCTTTGCTTCATATTATGTTTCTATAAAATCTTGTTTCTACACTGTGTTTCAAAAAACATCCCCGACATTTTTGACTGTAACTTGAAAATCAATTATCAGATTTTGATAATTTTTGGTATGAATATTCCTAACAAAACTTGCCATCAAATAATTGTTCAGAAAACCTGAAAAACATCCCTGACATTATCGATCGTAACTTAAAGAAAAACTAGCAGATTTTAATAATTTTTAACAGAAATATTTCTAACACAGCTGGCTATTAAATAAATGTTTCAGTTTTTACCTCACCCAACGTCGGCTTTTGCACTACCTGGGGAAAGCAGACTAAGCATAATACGCGTTAAAATAAATGAATAAACGTCAGTAAATTTCATTTATCAGAATCTGTGGGCCCCAACAGCCGGTCTATTACAAGGTTTGACTGTCATGCAGCAGTGCGTCTACCAGATGAAGTTTAGGAATGTTTGTGAAGTCAAGAAGTAACTGGTACAGCCTGGATTGGTCTGGAGCAAAACTTTATCGATACTGCTGTCAATGAATGGAGAAAGCGTCTCCTTACCTGTGTTCACATAGTGAGCCAACACTTCAAGCAATTTTACTGCAGGCAGTTGAAAAATGGACAACTAGATAAAATGTCAGCTAAAGTGTCAGAAATGTAAACAAAATGTGTTTTTACGCGTTACGTTCATTAAGCAATCATCATGCATTGGATAAAAGTGAGATTTCGCTGGTTGTTTTCCCCAGGTAGTGCAGAAACAAACGCTAGGTGAAATAAGGAATTGAATGGTTATTTGATGGCAAGTTGTGTCAGGAACATTCTTACCAAAAATTATCAAAATCTGATAATTGGTTTTCAAGTTACAGTCGAAAATGTCGAGGATGTTTTTTGAGACACAGTATGTAGAACTAATAAGGCCATTTTAATGTGCGTTCAACAGCTGGCAAATTATAATAGCCAGTTTATTGAAACTGTATGAAAACACGCACGAACTAGAAATAGCGATAAACTTTAAAAATCTGCTGAACGCTAACGATACATTTAGTGTATGCACTCTGGAAGCAAACCGGATGTAACTCTAAGCAGACAGCTGACAGAGCGCACTGTACTTTCTGATTGTTGTGGGATTTATTTTACTGATTTATTTATTTATTTACACACAGTTCACTAACAGTTATACAAAATTGCACATAAATTTCGATCATTAATACAAATATCAAAGATCCTAAACGTTGCGTTAATAAACGTTTAAAACGCGTTTTAAAAAATAAAAAAAACGTTTAAATTTACATAAACGTTAAACAGTAAAATCAACGACAGACATGCTGAGACATACAGCAAGACTCTATACAAAAAGCACTAACAACTGCCCTTAGCTATACTGTATGCTTTCTTTTGTATCTGTTTTTTTCGACGTAGGAAGCATCTGCTGTGAGGTGGGTGGACAGTCAGATGCGTGCGTCGCTGCGCAGTATAATCGACTGTCCCAAGAAATTGGCAGCAGGACCGTTCATTTACGCCTGGGCTCCTGCAGCTGTCATGGCGCAGGACGATCATATCGTCAGTGCATGCATGCGCGCGACACTGTTTTATCTGCACAGCTCAACGCAGCACTGCGGAGTCTGTAACTGTAACAACAGCTCGTCACCGCGTTCAAGATGCACCACTTCGAATGAAACAGTCTCAACGGGGAAACGAATAATAATAGAAGTGCTGCCTCCTGCTGGTTCATATAAATTCTGAAAGGTTTCTATTGCGAAAAAGTTGCATTTTGTAGCCTAATAGCAACAGCTCGTCACAGAGCTTTGTTCTTACGGTGGCTGCGTTGTGAGCTGAACACTTGCACCGTCAATAATCGTTGTTAGCAGCAGCTACAGCTACAGCGAATTATTGCCGAGTTAAATCAACTTTTGCGTCAACAACAGCAATTCTCCGACGGTAAGCCACTTTTCTCATAAGCTTATTCCTCGCCGCACGATTTTATTATTTAATACGCGCATATTCGTGATTTAAATGCTTTGGAGTTGATTGAATTTCTGTCATTTCTTTCTTCAAGTTGCAAGTGGTCTTCGTCGGCGAAAAAACGGCGTTTTCTGCAGTTCAGGTCCACTTGACATTGAATCGTTTGAGTAATGCTTGCAACAAACGTTTATAAACTTTTTTTTATTTTCTATACAAAATAATTTTAACGATTTTTCAACTTTTACGTTTTTTTGTAATTGAAAACGACGATTAGTTAAATTATACTTAATACTCGACTTGCTACTAAGAAATAATAACGGATTTTGTATTTAGATTTATTAACTACATAAAGACGAATAAAAAGTGACTTTTTGCGCTTAACTAAATCCGTTGCTTTAAGCTACAACTTTTTTCATGTTCGTTGGATTTTTGTACGCAAAACTACATAAAAAGGTTTAAAAAATATTTTAGGCCTAAATGTTGCTAAAATGTAAAAAGTTAAAACGTGTTCTAGCCAATATATAAAAGTTTATTAACATTTGTTAAAATATGGTTAATTGAAATGCTGTTTTTTATTTTTCAATCTGCTCGTTGTTGGACAAATCTATTCTAGGTCACCGAAAACTTGAAATAAGATAGTGCGCGTTAAAAACGCATCTTTCACTGCTGAAATCCTACGCGTCGACGTAGGCGTAATTACTTTAATTCAGTGCGACGACCGACGGCCGAGCAACTGTAACAATCTGATCGATCAACGAAACAGACTGGCCAACGGCTAGACCCCATGACGAAACACTACAATATGTAAACCTAGTCGTGAACGGTACTCGTTGAGAAGTAATACACAGGCGCCGCGTCTAAGCCTATATCAAAACGGTGCACGTTATAATATAGAATCGCGGAATCTTTACTGTGGGCTGCCTCAAAAACTATAGTTTTGTGACGAAATTTTGAGCCCTTAGGTAAAGAGGTTCCTCTCGAGCGAGTGCGTAAAAAAAGAGCACCTTCCTAAAAAGTTATTATTTTACCGCTTTTGGTTCGTCTAGCGTAAAAACGGTTGCAAATATACAGACAAGCTGCACAAGCACTAGTAACGAGCTTTTTAGCAGTACGACTGTACGATGACCTTGAATGACACTAACCCCTCCCCCCCAAAAAAGGGGGTTGTGTTTTTAGCAATTTTCGGCTGCGGCGCACATTTTCAGAGTGAATGGCGCCGAAATTACTACAAACAGATCGGGACAACTTGCGTACGAAATTTTTAGCATAGGGCGTACATTTCAATCATCTCACGAGCGATTTAAAGTGCCCCTTTGTTGCCATTAGCCAAGTTTTGACCTTCTAGAAGGTCTCATATTTAAGTAGGCCTACATTCTTCAAGACGCATTGTTATTTTTTGCTCGCTGCAGTGCGTCGCTGCACACTGATTGCCCATGCAGATGGCAGGATCGATGCTGTCGCGCGTCGCGTAAGCTTTGCTCAAATTACTTGTTGTTCGTTAATATAGTCGAAACGCGAATATCAGAAGAAGGTGGCACCATGTCGTGTGCCGAAAACACGGGAGCATGAACTCCTGTATACGCTAGTATATCTGAGTCGGTGATGGAAGCCGGGTCTGTGACGACGTCGGTCGACGATGGCTATAATTGGGTGAACTGAAGCACGTGGAGTCGACGTCATATAACGGATGTTGTTTTCTTCAGTGTAGACGATCTGTGTATAGGCTAGTAGTGTGTAGCAAAGACCCGCATAGTCAGTGAGGACATACAGGCGTCGATATACGAGGCGGGGCAGCACAATATTTCGCGTGCACTTTGTAGCAGTGAATGTCGTTTCTGGACCGACCGTTAAGCTCTAAACTTAAAGGTCTGGCCCTTTGCTACGAGATGTCTGTCGTCTATCACGGATGTATTGTGGCTAAGCTTCGGGTCGTAGGATAAAACTTTTTCACGAGTAATTAGCTTTATGTGGTGGTTCGACGTTTACAGAATTTCAGCGACACAACGCAAGGGAAACATTTTCAAATATAGAGTTGAATGGAGGAGTAGGGAACATGTGCTTTTTCAACGGAAAACTGACTGTATCTCAAAAATAGTGAGAGATAGGGCCAAGATTATTGAGCTCTTTCACATGACATGAAAGTTATTTGCTGGCCTTCCGACACCCACGTACAGTCGGCCTTTTCTAATGAAAGCTGGGCTTTTTGTTTTTGTTCTTCTGTCGTTTGTCAGTTCGTGACTCGTGTCGATCGTTACGAACTCCGCTCTCACTCGCCGTCAAGTCGAAAAATTTAGTTACTGGAAATCGCCGACAACGACGATCAGTCGTGTTGAGTTGCGTTTCACGTCATCGTATTTTCCCTTTTATTAATGTGTGTCCATACTGCTCGTGGAATATACCAGGCGTCTTTATGCAAATAAAGTATGAAACATTGGTATATATCAATTTCCATAGTTACGATAACGTTACACTAACATTACCATATTCGCAACGACGCTCTTAAATAATAATGGTTTTAAGTTGATGACAAATGCAAAAGCAAATCAAAGTCACGAGTGGTCAGATCAGTATAACCGGTGTAGTGGAAAATTCGTCGCACCAGAAAATTATTCCCACACGCAGCAGTACAAATTAGGGTTAAGATTAAGGATAGGGTTGAATTTAGGGTCAGGGTTAGGGTTAGGAGTAGGCTTAAGATTGGGGTTAAGATTAGGACTAGGGTTAGGGTTAGGGTTAGCGTTAGTTACATTATGACAATATGGAGGTGGAAAGAATTTTCCAGGTGTGACAAATTTCTCACGACACCTCTCAGTGATTGACAACAATAGCTTACTACACGACAGCAGACCATTCGAGTTAACGCCGCTGCGTTCTTCTCCGTCTTTTCTGATCAATAAGCCTCTCGTCAATCATGCGTCAGTTTTTGTTATTCAATATTTTAAGAATTTTCTGATGTCCGGCCTAGATTTTCGGCCTGCTATAGACGGAAGCAGAAACAGCGACGCCGGCAAAGGCTATTAGCAAGTGTGCGCCAGCTGAAGGAGCGACTGACTGTCCAGTATAAACACGCAATACATTAAGATATTAAAAGTCGGCTTCTTTCGTCCGATGGCTAGTCACGCGTGTCTGTCCGTGACAACACGACAACTACGTCTCTCGGCTTAATTAAAGATTAATTGATTTATCGATAGTCATTTACTTCTTCTTGCAGCAGAGCGCTTCGAAACCATTTAGTGAGTGCCTAATGTCTATCGCACGTAAAACTACAAAAAGCCCAGCTCTCGCTAGGGTGGGGCCGACCGTACTGGTTGTCACTGACCTTGAAGGTCATCCAAAGTCGATTATTTTTATATCATCTGAAACGGCATATGCCACTTCCTATTAGTGATCAATAACAACCTAAGCTTTATCTTGTACCGTTTAGCCACAATACATACGTGGCAGAGAGTCGGACGACTGACAGACGACAATCATGACAAAGGGCCGACCTTAAGCTTACAGCTTAGCGGTCGGCTCAAAAAAACTGAAAAAACCCGCACACAATTTGTTTTAAGGAGATGCATAGGCACCGCCAAAACTGCCCAAAATAAAAGCACACGTCAGTTTTAGTTTGTTTTAGTTGTACTTTTACATGGAGACATTCCTCTGCCGCGTTGTTCGGTTGCAGGGGCTCGCCGAAATAGTATACTGTAGGCCTCTACCTATGTTCCACCATTCCGATGATTGACCACATCAGCGCTGAAGCTGGCCTGCATGCTCGGGCCGTGTACGACTGGCCATTTCATCATCTGCCGTCGCGCAAACTACAATGCAGTTTATCTTCTGAAACGAACTTTCCTGCTACAGTTAGTCCAACAAAAAATTTGTAGCTCGCAAGCGGTCAGTCAAAGGTGTGCAATAATAACCGCCGCTCGACTACGTGTATTTTTGTCTTTATTAAAAAGAAGCTACGGTGTATGTTTCACATCTACGAGGCCGACGCGACTCGACTCGACTCAAACTCAGCTGCTGAAATGAATCGCAAAATTGACGACAATCATAAAATCACAAAGCGACTGAACTGTCGGCGACAGTCGCCGACAATCGCCGACAGTTGAGCTGAGCTGAATCGCTCGTTCTCATTATGAACACTTAAGCACTGCCTTGCATCTTAGCGTAGAAAGACAAGCGGTAGCCTACGGTAACTTCGAGCAAACGTGTTGTCAAATACATTTCACTTTGGTTTTTGCTATCTTCTGTTTTTTTGGCATTACGTGCATTTCCAACGTGTTTATGTATAGTCGTGCTTTGTGTAATCAAATAAGCAGTCAGCACTGAAATATGTCATCCAGAATTTCTAGGTGGTTTCCCCACTGAGCGAGTTTAATTAAAATGGGTGCAAAACACGTTGACGATTTTCAAACTTTACGTGGTCGTTTCTACGAAATTATGCAATAAGGGACGCGGATACTACACCTTGTTCCTAAAAAAATAAGCAAAATTTCGTTGCTTGGTTATCTTTGCGTTAAAAATTGTCAAAACTGGTAAAAAATTTGACGAAGTTTTGACCAAAAGAAAACAATTTTTTAGTAGTTTTTTGGGGACACGGTGTATTTGCAATGGAGCCTTTCTGTGGCATCGTATCAGTGACGTTGTAATAATGACGTTGAACATACATTTCCAGATTACCATCTGCGACTTCTCGGCATCAACTGGGCTTCTCGTAAGCAATAACTAGTGGCTAATTGCGACCGAGTTACGGCTTAGCTTACTGGCAAATCATCCGGCATGAGGTGCTATGTATAGATTACAGCGTCCGTTGTTTGTGTTGTTGTTTTGTAGTTGTTTGCCAGCTTCCGGCAGAAATTAATTAATACCATCGTTCGCATCTATCATGACCACGGTTCCAGGAATCTGACGAACGCGCCAACGTCGGCCCAGTTTCTAGCATTGCCGCGCAAACGACAAACACTCAATTAATTAAATTGTAATCGATTTAATCGCCGAAGTTTAACAGCTGTGGTGGAAATGCATCGGACATGCTGAGCTGCAGCCTGGACGCAGTGAAGAACGGACGGACGGACGGACGGTCTTGTAGCTGGACGCTTAGTTGCCATGCGGTTTAGTCGATGAAAATGTCGGCAGTTACTTTGCGGGAAAAGCGCGGGAGCGTCAGTTCATAACGAGTTGACCTTCTGGCTGCCATTAGCCGGCGAACAGACGTCCAGCGTCTGTGCTGCTGTACGACGACTGACGACCGCGAGTAACTTGCAGCAGCAGTAACAGCAGCAGCAACAGCATCTCTGCGTCGAGAATAGAATTTGTCGACATTTTCAGCGTCGACTGCTAAACCGACGAGAGTGTACAGACGTGCCGGTCAACTGACGCCGAAAGATTTTTTCTTTGATGTCTCACGCACGTCACGTGGAATTGTTTCTAGCTGTCGGATGTACTGATTAAAAAACATTTAATACTGTTTGCGATAAAAGCAGAAACTTTTCATGCACTACAGCACTTACGCAAGCCAGACACAGGTAAACGTCTAACTAAAACATACTTTCGAAAATGTACGTGTGTCATAATAGTCCAACGGTAGCGTATGTGATCAAACCGGTTCAACGAAGCGCTGAAAAGCGTCGTGTAATGATTAGCACGCGAGGTAACCAAACACGCCAAAAAATCATCAAATTATTCGTTTGTTCATTATCTGTTCTTACAAAAGCTCAGCAGTAAATGCAAACACAAGTCAGATATAGCAAGTACAACTACAATGTATCGAAACCATGCCCTACACGAAAAAACACACTTGCATTACAATAATAGATAGATCGACAGCGCAAATGTTACAAAATTCTTTAAACTGCTCCAGCAAACGTTGCACATGCACATGTAATCCAAGCTTATCCAGACTAACTGCCGACTTTTAACACTTTTGTAAAAATGTTGTCCCTTAACGTGTTGTCCGTCGTGTTAATTTACTACCTGGGTATAAAGGCGCGTACGGAGCGACATAACTGAACTGAAATGATACGATTTAGTTTTTGACGAATTGACCAATGGACAAAGAGCAAGCCCATTGGTCATGGGCTAACGCGTACATTGTAACTATGTGACTACAGTCATGGATTCGGCGATGCCAAATATAATGTTCTATTGCATGCGCATTGGTCAGTTCGTTAAAAACTAAACACTGTCAGTTTAGCTCAGTTTAATTCAGTTCAGTTGCGTCGCTCTGTACGCACCTTAAAGTGTCAGTCCATGAATTTCTGCGTCAAAGCTTGCAGTTCGTACTGACTGTACTGGCATTGCTGTACGTGACTCGTTGCCGACGGCGTTCCATCGCGTGTCGCCGTCTGTCGCGGCTATTGTCAGCTTGGGGGTTCGGTTTTAGTTTTTTTCGGAACCACTCCGCCGCGGAAAGTAGGCGTCGTACGTTGTCTTTCCGACCACGTCTTGCCGCTTTTATTGTGTGCGACGCTACCGTCAGACGCCGGTTATTCAGCCAACACACCCACTACTACCAGTCCACCTTTGTAGCCGTCCGGATACGACGGTCCTGCAACGTGCGTGTTCTGCCGATGACGATGGCCACACAGTGGCGGATCCATAGGGGGAGGGACGGACGTGCGGCTGCCTTTTTTTTTCTGCGCCCATGTGCGTTAGTCAACCGAATTGCTAATTAATAAGATCGTGTATCGGGAAATGGTTAAAATTGTTGCCACCAGATGTTATATTTTAATGCGAAGATGCACAAAATTCGATTTCGACTGGGGCTCCGTCCCAGACCCCGCTCTGGGAGTTTACAACGTTTTTTAGTCTTTTAGCTTGATTTAAAGAGTCATACTTTTAAGGGAAATAAAAGGAGAAAGGGGGATAAAAAGGAAGGGGACAGAAAAAAGGCAGGGGAGAAAGCAGAGAGGAGGGGAAAAAGAGAAGGAAAGCAAATGCATGCCCTCTTGGCTGAAACTTATATCCGCCACCGCCACACATCAGTCTATAGCACTGCAGAGTTTTGGTTGGGATCGGTTCGGAGGCTAGCGCGAAGAAATCGCAGAACTGATTCGATTAGTTCGACCCGAGAGAACGCCGCACACCATGTCGTCAGCGTCGGTAAAGTTTTTACTTTTTGTTGACGGATGAGATGAGATGATTTTATTTATTCTGAACGTGATCTGGCAGCAGAGGTGCGTTTTATATAGTCAAGATGTCAGTCACATCAGTCACTCAATCAATCAGTAAATTCATAAATCAATGAAAACACATTTATATAACCTATGTCGCACACACGGCACAATGACACTGCTGCGAACTGTAACACCGCTGCATACACAGAACATGAAGTTACGACGTTGATGTAAAAATACGGCCAAAATGACTTTTTTGAACGCGCGGAGTAATTGAATTTGTTAAAAGTTTCAGCAGAGTATGCCTGAGCCCTGTGTGAGCGCTGGCTGTTGACGAAGCCAGCCGTACGAGTAAGCTGTAGCCTAATTGGGTTCAACCGTCGTCGCCAAAAGCTCTGAAGCAAAGGGGATGAGCTCGGACACAGATGACCAGTGTGTTTTAGCGTCGACTTTTATTGGTTTCTGCCTATAAACTGACGACCACTGTAATCATTACAGCATAACCAACAGCATCAGGGCATTTTGACAGCGCTGGCATTCTGTCAGGAGCCGGGTCGTCGGACGGTGAATTGCAAATGGCAGAAAGTAATACACTTTTTGGCAGCAGCCTTAACTGGCGTTGATGGTGACGTACAGTTACATGTGTGGTGTATTTCCCCGCTGACCGTTGGGCGTATTAACGAGGGAGAGGTTTTTGCAGTTGCGGCTGGTCAGCGACTCTGCAAGGTTCTGGATGGCGCTTGTCTGTGTGCGTTGATCCAGTTTGTCACGGCTTATGGCCGCTATGAATACCAATGACTTTCGACCGATGCTTTCTGCCGTCTGACACTGATTCCGCTATGGAAAAAAAGTCTAAATGAATCCAGCATTAAACCAGCTAACTTTCTTCAGCGTCAGTTAAATATATTACATATTTTTGTGCATGAAAATGAAATGCACGAGCATACGAACACGAATACAATTCCAGTTGTAAATCACTTACACACGTGCGTGTTTTTCTGCCGACCGTTCCAACGAGTTGTGCTTTTGCTAGAAGATTGTGTCTGTCTGTAGTCTGTCGTCTGCCCGTCTGTGCTTGGTTGATTTCGGGATTTTTTTTTGCGGTTGATGTGTTTGTCTTTCAATCCATACGAGTAAACTTGTTTCGTGCAATCGCAGAGTATTGCGGTGGTCTTTCGTCGCAGCAGCACACTTTTGTATCTTTTACACGTATTGGACATATACTACATGGCGGACGACGGAAATCGCCGGCTGATGCTGTAGCAACTGCTAGAATTCCTTAATTCTGCGAACAATGTTGGCGGCGCTAGGTTGTATATTTGCTCGCCACCTGCGAGGCGACCTCATTGTGTCGGGCGGCGACTTTTTTTGAGTCCGTCTTTATTAACTCTGCCGTTTACCGACTGAATAAACCCATGAACGCAGTCCATAATAGCCCCGATCGTCACTGCGATAGTATTAACTTGTCATTCTAGTCGAGTTAGAACAGATTTGTTTGAAATCAGTGGCAGTTTATTTAGGCTATTAACAAATGCGTATGCAAATGCTTTCTTCGTTTTTATAAACGTTACGTCATAAACATTTTTTCCTATTTTATTACTGAAACCAGCACAAGCGAATTTATTAGTTGTACGTTTTTATGGCTTATTTGTTAAACCTCTGTGTATTTTTCGTACGCTAATTAACTTAAAAGCCGGTAAAGATTTTCACATAACGACTGAAAAATAGCTTTAACGTTTACCGATGGACACTAGCGGTCTACGCTTGAAGAATTAGTTTTACGTCGGAAAGGGTGATTACCGTGATTGGCAGTTGATAGATTCTTCTACGCGTCTCGTGTACTCTGAGGATTTACAAATGTTGTCGATCGACAACGGATTAAAGCTTTTGTTCGTCACGGCGTGCAGAGTGGTCTTTACAATGCACTAACAGTCCGACAGCAGCTGAACTCGTCAGTGACAGAGAGTGATGGCGATCTCTCGACAATGTTCTGACATTTTATGCGCGAAAGCAGCTACTGCTTTCAGCCCGTCTTAGCCATCGCAATTCTGTCCGTTTGTTGAATTATTTTGCAATTTTTAGCTGCAACGCACATTTCAACCGTAAATTGCGACGAAATGGCTGCATATAGACTAAATCAACCTGCGTGTGAAATTTTCAGAATTGAACGTAGATTTTAGCTGTCAAAGTCCCGACCCTCTAGGTTTAAGGCGGCCTGCGCAGGCAGGCGTCAAAGACGGCTACCCCTCTAAAAAGTGGTTATTTTACCGCTTTAGCATGAAAACAGTTGCAGATGGACGCAGACATACTGCTTATCAAAACAAGCACTAGTAACGAGCTTTTGAACGGTGTTAACATCGATGATCTTGAATGACATTGAACTCCCAAAATAGGGGGTTTTGGTGTTTTTTTGCAATTTTCGGCTGTGATGCACATTTCGTAAGTGAATTGCGCCGACATGGCTAGAGATAGACCTGGACAACCAGCAAACAGCAACTGCTAAGGCTGTCGCGCGTCTCATGAGCTTTGCTCAAATTACTTGTGTTATTTATTTTGTTTAAGTATATATTTACAAATTGAATTCAGTTTGCATAAACTTCAAGTACTGTTCTGCGTGGGAGTTATTTGTGTCACTTTCGCAGCGGTCTGACTACGATTGCAATAAAAGAATATTGTACGAGTATTTAGTATTCGACACTGATCGCCATATAAACAATCGTTTTGGTTAGATGCCTTTTTGACTTAATATAGTTGCCCCCTCCAAAAAGTTTTTTTTAAAATTTAGTCACTTGTTGTATTGCTGGTTTGCCACTGCATGCTACTGTGCGTTTGCCAGATTTATTAATAAAATATTGTGTTACTGCAATGTATCGTGTTACTAATAATGAGAGGAGGTAAAATTGCATCCGGAGACATCGTGACGCACGTGCACGCCTCCTAGCGTAAGACAGCGACGCAGAGAACTTATTGCTTGAAGCCTATACGACGTGTAATATGATGATGATTTGACTTTTCGCTGGTCTCATCGTGACAGATGATATCCGCTGGAGTGATGGCAGCGGGATGAGGGATGAACGGAAGAACCAGTAGCAGACCGCAGGAAACGTCGCAGCCTCCGCAGCAGCTTCACGCAATCACGCCAGCACCTGTCAATCAACCGATGACTGATTAAAAGTACCGCCGAAGCTCTACGTAACTTGCACGTCACGTCGGTGCATTGTGGCTGAGCGGAATTAGTCGCAGCAAGTAGGGCAAAGTCCTCCGCGAACAGTCATGGGTACAGAGTTTCGGGGGCGGGGGATGTAGTCAAACGAAAACTGAACTTTTCTCGATTTCAGACTTGTTAACTTTTTGCTAAACTGTTTTCCAGCTACGCTGAAACACAGTTAACTTTTTTTAATTTTGCACTTTTCGTTAGGCTGATGATCCGCTAATCCGCTACTGGCAGCAGAAGTATATAATTGTGCAATCGTGAATTTGCAGAAAACACTGCGCTATCGTGGATGCTACCAATATACGACCGGTGTCATATTGGCACCGGAACTCCGTTTTCGGCATGCTCAAACGTATTTCAATCTAGCGAAATGCACAAAATAACAAATGTACAAATAACCAATTACAATTTTAGTATTCTCAAGTTTATGGGGATTCTTGGACCCCAGTAGCCTCTGTAAGTAAGAAAGTAAGTAAGTAAGTAAATACATTTATACAGCGCACATTGTCGGCGAGAAACTCAATAGTGTCAATAGCGTCATGTTTTTTACCGCATCAAAAAATGTCCCTTTTTGTAGCGTGCGTGCATGAAAGTTGAACCGTGTAGGTCCCTACGTTCCGCGTTGACTATTATTTGACTATAGGCATATACACAATGACAGTAGCTATAAGACATATGAACGAAGCCTGTGCCTGTGCAGTTGACGTGCGTTGGCTTCACGAACAACTTGTAGCAAGCATTAACAGGTGCGGCGGCGGAGTAGCTTTCTCGGCAGTAGGCCTACAATTTGTCAGTTGAGTGAATTTTAATCTCCGGTTCAGCTTCAGTTCATTAGTTATCTCTCGCCAGTTGAACACGAGTTTGTTAGGGCCGCGTTGAGCGCGAATCGACGGTTCTCGTTTTAATACGGAGAATCTCAAAATCTCAGCACTAGATTTTTGCAGTCTGCTGCTTTCGACCATTCACGCTCTAAGCCAATAGCCTACGCTTGCATCAATAATTGTCAATTTATTTATTATCTCCGCCGAAGGAAAAAGATTGGGTTTGCATCTAGTTCTGCTTGTTCGTATGTCTGCTTGCAAGATTACTCAAAAGTTATAAACAAGGAGTGGATGTAGCCCAACAAGAACCAACCAATTGAAGCGATTACATTTTAACAAAAAAAAGTAAAGTCTGATATTTGCTATAGCACTTCATACATGAGACGAACTCATGGCCAGAAGCGCATCTCGGGAATGGCAGCTGATTGGCGTGAGCTAATGATACTGCAGCGCACTATGCGGCGATCCATTGCCAGCGTAGGTGAACAATTGGACCCGCGGTTTGCAGCAAGCAAACATACCACAACCCACGCTAGGCCTAAATCCTGTAGTTCGCAAGCCACTACACATTCCCATCCGGCTGAGAGTAGGAGGCTGAGTTGAGTTGAGTTAGTGACGATTATGTCTCGAGTCTCGACCACAATGTGTGCTCTTTGGGTGCTTGTAGTTAATTTCTTGTCTTATCCCTATAGGCCTAGTATGTATACCTCGTGTGCGAGATTTTGTAGACGATACATAATATAACGTTCACATCGGGTAGTACTGTCACGTACATGGGGTGACATCCTGCGGTAGCCTACAATCTTGCGGGTATCATTAATAAACCACATTGTGTATAGGCCTACTCCGCTACTAAACGTACCACTGTGTCACGTAGGCTACCGGCGCTCGTTACATAAATCTGATTTTTATTACAGGTCTACTAGGTCTACTTCATAGACTATGCATGAAACCGCGTCATCAAAGCGACGACGACGCCCGCGGTGTATCAAGACCGCTCTGAAATGCTGCTAACGAAGCGCATTTACTGCACCATTACCGCCGCTTTACGATTCTTCTAACACTGCAATAGTTAGTCATTACGATGTATTTACAGAAGGAGGCGGACTATATACGCGATCCGACCGGATCACTAAAGCGCCATTGATGGTCGATAGTCACCGAGAACTCGTAATTTGCGTCTCAAACTCCCACGGTAATGCTAAAGTTTTGAGAACGACAATGCGAGTCGAAGGGAAAACGGGAAATTTGACACAGCGAGGGGCGCGGCGACAGCTTTTTGAAAGTAAGAATGGCAAAGAAACAAAGACGCTAGATATATGGTGCGTTCTCCTGGAAAGTTACTTATTTCAATACAGGGAGCGAAGGAAAGGCCTGAACGCACCCATCAAGGTCTTTGATCGCACTTCAGCGTTGCTATGCAGGGTGGGCCAAAAATGGCACAAAATTTTTATACGGCAATAACTTTATCAAATATTTAACCAATTTTTAATTTTTTTTTATTATCGAAATCAGGAGAAAATTTGTAGTAACACTATTACTAAGGATCCCATCACACCTCAAGTTTGTCGCTACATTACCTAGTGCAATATCAGTGTCTGTAGAGCAACAATTGAAAACAAGGTAATATCTGTAAGAACACATTCTGAAAAAATTAACAACAAAACAACCTGCTTATTGCCTCAGTTATTGACCAAAGTAACTGCAACATTTCGTAGTTTTCACGTCAAGCCACGTGTCAGCCTCAATCAACGTTGATCATGCAATTGGTCACTGTCGTCGCCGGCTTGAGTGCGATGTCTGACATTTCATAAGGTAGTGTAACGACACCTATGAAGTGTGGTGAAATCTTTAGTCTCATTGTTACTACAAATTTTCTGTTGATTTTTATCAGTAAAAGAATTTTGAAAATCGGTTAATATTTGATGAAGTTATTGACATATAAAAAATTTGTGCCATTTTTTGGCCCACTCTGCAGTGTTCTGCTAATGTGTTCTGTTGGGAGGATATTATTAGCTGACCGTACTTAAGCTAAGTAACGATCGAGCACTGGCATGGTTGTCGTCGTCTGTCTATCTGTCTGTCCATCTGTCACGGATGTATTGTAGCTAAACGGTAAGTCGTAGGGTTTTGCGACGGCACTATCAGATAGGGCGCTGGCGACTTACTGTAGGCTGTCAATAGTAACCATATCTCCATCTGCAGCTCTTTGGCCGTTATTTACAGTGGAAAGTTTCAAGCTATAGGTGGCCATATTTTGGAAAACGGTGAAAGATAGGACCAATGTTACTATAATTTATTAATAGGAATTGTCATACGTTTTTTCGGATAAGATGAAAATCATCGTCTTTGGATGACCTTGAAAGTCGGTACGCGCTATTACGGCTAAACGGCGCGAGATAGGATCTAGGTTGCTATTGATCACTAATAGAAAGTCTCATGTTCGCTTTCAAATGACAAAAAAATTAATGACCTTGGACGACTTTCAAGGTCACTGACAACCAGTACGGTCCGCTATCCTAGCGACAGCTGGGTTTCTTGTTTTATTCTTGGCAGCGTCAGTGCAGTTTTAAGTAGGCCTAAAGGCTTGTAAGCCTACGGAGCGAATCAACTGAACTCGAAATGAGGTTAAATGTAGCCTCGTTAAATATGTTACCGTTGCGGGGTATCAAGATTTGCAGTAGGAAAATAATACGAAAATCCAGAAAAAAGACATAGTGAGTCTATTGTTTGGGCATAGGGATGGATGCGCTTCCACTGTAGCAGAGAGAAAGAAAAAAAGTTTCTTGGCGTCCTCGGCGGACTTGGGAGACGAACGGATTCAGTTATGCGTCGCTAACGTAACGCGTAAAGGTCGAGTAACGCCCGAGTTCCACTTGCTTCGATTTGCCGCAAATTTGCTGCACAACAAGCTGCGCAACAAATGTTCGGCAAATCGAAAATTTACAGCACAACAGTAACAAGTTGTAAAACAAACCTGTAGAAAATAAAAACCCACAAATGTTAACATGCCACGATGTGCAACTTGTTGTGCGACTTTTCCGACAAATCGACAAAAAATCTAACAAATGGAATTTAGACCTAACCGGCATCTATAGTTTCAAGTGTACCGCCAGTACATTGCAGAACACAATTACTTGCGGACGTTTAGTGTTAGTCCCACCTGAAACGAACGAACGACATTATACAACTCGTGCTGTCGATGCATTGGGCTCAAGGCGTGCGCACATTTGCAATAGATCTGCAACAAAACAAACTACATTGTTTTATTCTGTTCTTTTAGATATTTGTGAGCACCCTTACAAATTACAGTTTATTGCAAATTGCAATAATTGCAAATGGCAAAATTGCAAATGGCACGTTGTTGCTTTTGTCGAATCAACTTCTTTGTGTTTGAATGTATTCAAGTTCTTAAATATTTCAACTTTCTGAGCAAAATTTGAAGATATACTATCCCGTACCTAACCCTGACCTTTGACCTTTTAAACTAAAAATTAGCGCACCGGTTAATCCGGCACCGGGAAACATTTACAGTTATTTTGTTTTTTAACGTTTTTTGGTTGTTGAGTAAAAAGTCCGCACGGGACAGACAGACGGACGGAGAGACAAACGGACAAGATCTGTATTACGGCCTATTAAAACGGCCGCACAACAAAACTAGCATCGTTTTACGTGTAACAATTTTAGAAAAATGGGGTTTGCTTTATTTCTGAAATCGGAATATATGTCATGTGGTTCCGTGGTAAAAACCATCATGTGTATACTGCTGGGCGAAATCGCGCTTCGTGTCTCATTCATTTATTAATGGCAAGAATGCTAAATCGGTTCAAAAAATGTAGGTTTTTAGGCTTTTTCAAATTAATAACTTTAAGGTTTAAATTTTAGGTTTGATGCTTTTTTTATTTGTTGTGTGATTTATATTATAACTTTAATTTAATTTTATATGCTGATCGTGATTTTTTAGTTCTGACGTCACGTCATTCACGCAAATGTTCGTTTTTTGTACACTTAAACCTTTCAAACTTTTGAAATTGTTAAAATTGTAAAACCTGTTTATTTAGAAATTTAGGTTTTCTATTTTTGGTTAATAGGCCTATAGGCTACAAATTTTGCTATGAGTATCCATACAGCAGCTACTGCATGCTCCAATTACGACTGGTAATCGTGCAAATTGATTATTCGGCGAAACTTTCATATTCAAAGTAACCTGCTGTTTCGTACACGTGGCACGCCGTCTGAGGAAAGTGGAAGAAGTCTTTCTTCCGCTGAAGCAAACGTTACTTACGATTTCGCTGGGTAGCAATATTTGAACCACGAGAGAACAGTACTTCTAGCGGCGCCATCAGTTAGAACATTTGCATACACCGTGCAGCGTCGCTTCGTGTGCGACAAGCGAACTGCGCAATTCCGCCGACTTATGATAACGACTACAAACGACTAGAGTAACGTAAACTGGCGGCTTTTATATTCCGCTTACGACACACGCGACATTCGTTCTAAATTAATAATTATGAAGGCCACAACATCGAGTTGCGTCGTTTCTCACAAATGGTCATGAGTCAGGGTATCTGATTTGCATTTCACATACAGTTAGGCCCTATTATGTAAACTTCATAACATTAAGTAAGTAAGGAAGTAAGTAAATAACAGAGACGACAAGCTCTTAGCTCAGATGACTGTCGCGCTCTACGCATGTCGTGATGGTTATTGCGACTTACCGTGCAGCCACAATACCGCACGATTGGCACACCATAATGCGTTCAAGGTCATCCAAGGTCATTGATTTTAATGTCATTTGAAAGCCAGTATTCGACTTCCTATTAATGATCAATAGCAACCTAGGCCCTATCTTGCACCGTTTAGCCACAATACATTAGTTACAGAGGACGACAGACGACGACGGACGATAACCGTGTAAGACGCCTACAGAATTGCTGTCATCTGGCTCGCTTTGACTCGAGTCGGCGTTCCCAGAATGAAGGAACCACATGGGCTGGTCCGTGACGACGGCAAGCGGCCTGACGGTTTGACATTGCTGCCATGGAACTCTGGGCGTCACTCTGCCGGTATTTTACAATTATTAATTTTTGGCGATCGAGCAATTCGTGACGGCAGTCGGACGGACAGAGATTTGAAGTTTAAACAGTCAACTAACAGTATGACAATGCCATCATCTTGCAGAACGTCGTTGAGTGAACAACAGTGGAAACAGGCACCGCGCACTGCGTCTGTGTCTGCTTGTTTCTGTCAAAGGAGCGGTACGATGTTTCTGCTGTTTGAGTTTTCAGAAAATTATGGACCACACACGTCACGATCAATATTGTACGCAAAATGAGACGCCATGAAATCGACGCAGTTATTGGCGTTGGACGGGCTTCTGTTGTTTTACAAACGGTGGATCTGACCTTCGTAGGGCTTCAGCGTAGACTAAAAGCTCAGCCGAAGCTGCAATAATCAGTTTATCAGTTGGTAATGACGGGTGATGGGACGAACAGACTGGCGGCGAGCACGTGCATTCCGGGCTAGTTATAGGAGGGACTCCATAATGATGACATCGTAGAGCTGTGATCTGCGATGCGGAAACTCACCAGTGGCGCCGGCTGCTGCTGCTGCTGCTACTCAGATAAACTTTCGATTGGTTTGCGACGACGAGTGACCTTTTGGTCCGCTATCTGGGGGGATAATTCGACGGGGCGTTCATGTTTTGTGTCGTGCGGGTCGTAACGTAAAGTCAGTGGCCTGCGTCGTGTACAGCAGCTACAGCAGCGGCGGTCTCTGCACGTGCAGTATGCAACAAGAAAACCTAGCTGTCGCTAGGAAAGACGCCATAGAGCCTATACAGTTCCTGTTGCATTACTGACCTTTAACTTTCAAGGTCATTTAAGGTCGATGATTTTTATCTCATCTGAAAGGGCATATGCGATTTCCTTTCAGTGATTAATAGTAACCTTGGCTGTATCTTTCACCGTTTCCGAGATATGACCCGTTTTCCATTGAAAAACTCACATTTTTACCCCCTTTATTTAATGTTTAACTTTGAAATGTTATCCTTGCACTAGATTGCTGAAATTTTGTATGCCTAGGTTTAAGGCACATGGCTAATTACTCGTGTAAAAAGTTTTCCTGTAAGTCCTACCCGTTACTGAACTGAACTAAACAGAGTTTATTAGAACACACTTGAAGCTCGAAAGCTGAATAGCTGAATTCAGTGATAGACCTACATGAATAACAAAAAAATACAAAACGTGTAAAAATGTCCGGTAGCCAAGGTATCCGTGACAAACTACAGAGAGTCAGACGGACAGACGACAACAATGCCAAAGACGCTTACAACATAGCTGTAGCGCGTCAAAAAAAAGCAGGACCTGACAATGGCGGACTAAACTGTGTTGCAGCATTGTTGGACGAGTTATAGTCAAGACCGTAGCTATGTGAGCATATTAGAGACTTTTAAAGTTATGTGCTACACAAATTCACGTTACTTTACTTACTTACTTGCGCTGAGGTACGTGGGGACGATTGTCTATTTGTTCACCAAGCACTAAGTCTTGTAAAAATTTAGCGAAGGTTTCTATGCCTAGTCATTCAATAAGCATTTAAACTTAATGTACTCATATATTTAAACTTTCGTGTTCGTATTGTGTAAGAATGGGCAATATTTAACTGTCGTTTAAGTTGTAGGCCTAATTATTCTATTTCTTGGCAGTTTCTCCACGTTTTAAAATCTTGCAGGGAGTCTACGACCTGATACTACAAAGCAGAGCATCACTTCGCTGTCTGGCCTATAGAGTAGGGTGAGGAAAGAGGAGGACCGGCAATGTCAGGCTTGTCATTGTCAGGTACCGCATTTTCAACGCCCCCATATGCTCGCTGTCTGCAGTCTGCGCTCACACGTGATGCGAATATAAGTCAACTGCACATTTTCTCGTACACCCAAAGTCACAGGAAAGTCTCTGGACTTGTCCAACTTTGCACGTGCAACACAGACCTATACAAATCACGCCTATGTAGGTCTCTTTTGGCAATCACAATATGTGCTTGTGTCTAAGTTGAAGGCAAACTCAGGCAAGGATCAAGACTGCCTCGATGTATAGCACCCTACGTAGGCTTATATATAAATGAATGCCATTATTACGGTCTTACCCATTAATCGACATTATTATTGATCTTCGTGGCACTTGAGACTGGTGCTATTTCAAAAGACGGTATGAGCAAAATCGACTTCGATAAAATATTGATTTCATGCTAGAGAACATTTGCGGAAAAAACGGGGTTAAAAACCGAGTCGTTAAAGTTAGATTAAAGCAATAGAAATACATTCCACTGAGCTGCTTAGTGGCTGGATAGCATTGTTAGTTCACCTAGGAACGATTTTGATGCATTTAAAGAATTGGGTTTACAAAAACACTTTTGCAGAGAGTGCTCGGTTTATCTATAGTGCAGTAGGGCCTATTATACCCCATCGCTAACAGTACCACCCATCCTTAACAGGAATCTGAATAGAACATGTAAGTCGGTTGCTTTTGCAGTAAATATTTTGATTTATTACGTATAGAGATGATCAGCGGGCACAGACGTTCGTCTTTAGGGGCCCACCTTTTCAGTATTATATGATCTTCATCATAAGTTAAGTACAACAAAAATTTTAAATTACAACATGATGCGACTTCCGGTTCCGTGAATTTGAGCTCTAAAATCATACACAATATCGTAACTTCGCCATAAGTAATCCTCTTAAGTTATGCAGACAGACGTAACTGAACTGAACTGACACGGTTTAGTTTTTGACGAACTGACCAATGGGCAAGCAAAGCGAGTCAATGGTCATTAGTTGACGCGTACGTGAGCGTAATCACATAGTCACCGCAGCTGTCAGACGGTGCCTACTGTAATGCATTAGGCCTATTACTTGTCCGTTGGTCAGATCGTCAGAAACTAAATCATGTCAGTTCAGTTCAGTTCAGTTCAGTTCAGTTACGTCGCTCTGTACGCACTTTTAGCAGTGTTACAGAGACAACTTAATCTGACAGACTGTTCCACGTGTGCTGTGTTTATGTCGACAGTGCAGTTGCCAATGGCTGAGTACCGGTACGAGTCGTATGACGGTGAGTTTGTCGACGTGGAAGACACGGAGTTGTACCCGCGCTACCTGGACGTCGCCGGCTCGACGTCTCAGCTTCCAAGTGATGGACAAGTGGCTTCAGAGGCAGGTGACGCGCTTATGCAGTTCGGCGTCTGGTATCAGGGCGTCCATGGCTACGTTTGCGTCGTCATGTGTCTGTTCGGAATCGTCTCGAACGCTATGAACATCGCCGTCCTCACTCGCCGATCAATGGTAACGATCAAAAGATTATTTCTAATATAGTTTACTTATCAACAAATTACGCCGTGACTATATTTACGACAGCCATATAAATAGCTTGTAGGTCGGCCACGGCTGCCGGATAAATAGCTGGGCCGGGTAATACCGGATATTTGTTTCACAACCGTATGAATAGCCATTAGTCTATTTATACGACTACCGTATAAATATTCTATGCCAAAAATTAACTATTAATTAATCAATAATTTTAATGAAACTAAAACTATTATTCAGAACACGTTTCTCGTGTTTCGTTTACAATCGTTATAAGTTGATCAGGTAACATTTATCTCAAGTGAGTAAAGTTCAGCCACATAACGCGTCAACTAATGACTATGTGTTTGCATTTTCCGGACAGCTTCTTCGTGTTTTTTTTGTTTTGTTTGTAATTAATTATGGTAGGATAATAACGTATTAGTAATGACGATAAATAATAATAAATAAGTACGACAAAAAAATAATAACGTGCTTTTGACACCCGCATGCATGTATCTTGCGTGCGTATACAAGTATTGAAAAAAAATTCGGCAATAAAATCTGCAAATAACTGAGCGTTGCTTCGGCGAGAGATCTTTCAGCAGCATGCAGTGATTCGTAAAACGATTCACGTATAATTGCCAGCTTTCTTCAGCTGATGATGTGGAGGCGGGGATGCAGTCCTAGTCAGTTCTACGAGGACTTGATAGCATCGGACACGTAGGTACTAGTTACTCCTATAGCAAGGGAGGGTTGCCTGAGAATGCAGAACCTGACAATGACGGATCAAACTATATTGCTGCATTGTTGAACGAGTTATCAGTACCATAGCTCTATAAGCATGTTATAGAGTTTTTTTAGCGTTATGAGCTATATAAATTCACAAATTATAATTACTTATTTCCTTACTTGCGTTAAGGCGTGCGAGAGCAATTATTGGCTCCTCATTCACGGAGCTCTTGTAAAAATTTGGCATGTGCTGTAGTTATTCAATGAGCATTTAAATTTAGTATATAGTTATCATATTTAAACTGTTGTGTTTGTTTAGTATAAGAAAGGGCAATTTTACGCTGAACTTTCGTTTTGGTTGCAAATATTCCATTTCCCTGACCCTTCTAGTCTTTCCACATTAATTTTTTAAATTTAGCAGGGAGCCTACGACCTTATAGTGCTGACAGCGCAGGATAAAGAAAAAAGAGGTCCGTCATTATCATGTCATGCAATGTCAGGTTTTGCATTTTTTTACGCCACCCAAGAGAGGCGAGAGACTGACCGACTGTAGTAGAAGCACGCCATAAACTACAGGCTGCTGAGATAAAAGAGAGGCGAACGTCGCACATACAAATGCGTCTCTCGCGTGACGCGCGGAATATCTCCTGGAACAATCAATCAAACGTTGCCAAAAAGTGCAGCGAGTATAGGAATTCCTCGCAAAGACCAACTGCACAAGCTTTGTGCAGCCGTATTAGAAATAATATTTTTTTAAAAATTTTTTATTTACTTATTATTTTATTTATTCTTTCAGTTTGTTGCGCTTAAAAGCAAGGCACATGCTATTTGGCTGACTGCTGGTCAAATAATGTGTGCGTAAAAAGCAAATCTATTTGCTAGAAACTGGTGTATACGACAGTACCGATATACAAAAGTGAATGAATAAATAAAACGCAGAAAAGAAATTGGATGAATTCGCGAGAGATGTGGACCCAATAGATAGATGAATCAAGTAGTGATTTGCAGCCCTACCCGTTTTAGGAACCCCCCGTTTTAGGAACCGGGTATCCGGCTGCAGTTACCCAATACCCGGATCCGGTTTTTACTTTAAGGCAAGTGAAGGAAAAACGACAACCAAGTTAGGTCTTTTATATAAAACGTGTATAATGTGTCTGTGATACCATGGTGCATAGTCCGTCAACGAAAATGGCTGAAGTCGAATCTCCCTTGCAGTGCTGAATTTCGCCACAAAGGCTGCAAGTAGCGAGATTTTCATCGGTTTCATCAGTAATCAGTGCAAAAACGGGTACCACTTACCCAGATTTGGATTCGGGTAATGAATTTTGGGACCGGGTCCGGGTACCCGGTTCCTGGTACAAATCACTAGAATCAAGCAAGCTAAAAACCGCATTCCGGAGAAACAACAGTCTTCTCGCCGTACGGATAAACGTAAAGATGAAGGTGTTTGTTGGGGACGCAGGTGATTTTCGTGGTCTCTGTAATGGGCAGTCATTAACTGCAGCACGCGATGTAATAACATAGGCTGGTGTTACTTTCTACCTTCCCGGCCTCAGTGCATCGTCGCCGGTACAAATTTCACTGCTAGATGACGACAGAAGCACAGGTGTGTGTGTGCGTGCGTGTGTCCCAGCTTCAGTGTGTGCGTGGTCTGCAGCCTGTAGGAAGGAATAAAAGGCTGAGTTGGCCTTGCTTGTGTGTGTGCGTGTGTTTGTGTGTCGGCGGTTGTTACGTGATAACAGCAAAACGATCGCTAGGCAAGCCTGTTCGTCCGGCACACTATTGTCATCGTCTGCTGCGTGACTAAAGCTCTAAGCCAACGCTGAGGATTAGAATCCTGTCAGAACGAAATCCTCCCAGAAGGAATCCGATTAGAACGACAGCGTTCATCCCAACAGAACGAGTTTTTCTTCCGTTTTGGTGGCTTTAAGCCAACGCTGATTGATGGTCTACGGCGTGTGCAGTATGCACTCTGCCTCGGTGTAACATCATGCGTGTGGTCGCTGCTTGACGAGCCTTGACAATAGACTCTAGCCGAGCCGCGCGCGCGCGCTCTATCTTTTTGTTGGCTGCGCTTTGTCGCATGAGATTGCGATTTACGGACGATCTGTTCGCCTTGTAGCTGTTAATCTGCAGTCCATCGATTTCACATCAACACCGAGCGGGGCTAAGCTTCAGCCGGAGAGCAATGACAGCGACCGCTAGCCTCGTATCATCGGTTCTGCGCGCCTTATGCCAGAGCGCCCGCAGCACCCGCATTATACATAGCTACCAGTGGCTGCTCCAGAACAAATTCCAACGCACAAGACTAGTGTGGTGTGGTATATAATATGGGACGAAGTATTTAATATCCGGAAGCCGGTTAGCGGATTTTGAGATACGGTGAGGCCAGCCGGAGTGGAGGAGCTACCAAGTTTACCTGTTCGCAGACAGTCACCCATCCAAAAGGTAGCCAATAATCACTTCATAGCGACCCGACAGATAGTCGAACCCACGACCTTTTGGTCGCTAGTCCGTCACCAAGTACACCTAGCTACGTCACTGCTGATGATGAGATTGTGACTTTCCGTCGGCCACTGATACACGGCCAGTAAGCGTCGATGCGCGCTGCTATTAAACCCGGTCGAATTCAGGAACGATTATCACACTACATCCGCTCATTAAACGTAACACCAAAAAACTCGGCTTTTCTGCTGATTTCGCCTTGAACGCATAACAGGCTGTACTGATACGCATCTGCATTTACACCACAGTATAGCCTACCACCTATTGACGTTCGTCGCAAAAACTAAATCGCGCCATTGCCGAGCCATAACTCTTGCTTAACAAATGTTACGTTGCTGAGTAAATGAGTGGATAAATAAATGACTTCAGAGGCTTTCTGTGACGAAAATATAACAAAAAAGTAAGGAGACAATTTTGCTTTCATCGTCAGTTTTTCAAAAACAGGTTAATCTTTTTCTGTTTCGGTGCACTTCAACTGCTTCTACAGTATTGAGAAAAATATTTATTCTGTAAAACTTGCCAACAAGTGTGAACTGCTTTTCAATTCTTAATCTTAAACCCGTTACATTTTAAACTGAACTTTCTATGTTAAACAAAGGTATTTACGCGTTAGTTGCGGAAACGATCACACTGAGGAAAAATATTGTTCCAAGCTTTAAGTAAGAAGCATAAGCTTACGTCGTTTTTCTTTCGTTTCATCAAACTAATAATATACAAATAAACAAATTTTGCGTAATATGGTTGGAAATCATCTGTCACTTGACTATTAAGCTGAGTTCTTTTGCACTGCAGGCGGAGATCAATTAAAATTATATTCCGTTGGCAATTCGAATTACGATCAAAATCCGGATAGCCGGATTCCGGATTCCATCCGGAGCTGGATCACTATTCAGATCTGCATATGGAAATGGAAAGTCTCGGCGGATGATTGTGCTCTCCAAGCGTTTCTGTTTTATGACATTGTTTTTACGCGCGACAACACGTAATGCTTCGCGCGTTTTAAGCGAGGCGACACCTTGCTACTCTATCAAAACGGTGCAAACAAGGGTCACGAAATCTTTACTGTGGGCTGCCACAAAGATTATAGTTTTCCATCAAAAAATTTCATGTCGCTGGGTGAGAGGATTCCTCTTGAACTAGAGCGTCAAAGAGGGGCACTGTTTCATTGGACGGTCTACATGAATTGCCCAGGTAACAGCAATAATGCTGTTGCGCGTCACGCGAGCTTTGCTCAAATTACTTGTTATTACTGTGAACAGATAACGCCGACGAATCACCTGCTGACTGCACTGGCGATTGCTGACTTGTTGACGATGTTGTCCTATCTGCCGTACGCCGTCTACTTTTACTGTATCACCGTCCCGGACCCGAGCTACGGGCACCCGGCAGGCTGGGTCGCCTACCTACTCTTTAACGTCTACTTTACAATAACAACGCACACAGCTGCAATGTGGCTGACCGTTGCACTTGCCGTGTTTCGTTACGTCGTCGTCTGCTGCCATCAGGTCTACGGTGCACGACTCTGCACGCTGCAGAGGGCAAAGGTCAGCTTAATATGCTTACGTCTGTCGCTGAATTTTAACCTGCACGAAATTTGGTCAGTTGATTCTAAGGAGAATCATTCAAATTGCTGCCACCGGATTTCACATTTTAAGGCTGAAATGCTCCGAATTTAATTTCGGCTGAGGCGCTGCCCACACTTCGCTGGGGGAGCTTACAGTGCTTTTAGATGACCCCCTAGCTAGATTTAAGGGGCCCTACTTTTAAGGAAAGGGAACTGAATAAAGGAGAAAGGGAGTTAAAGGCGGACAAGGGGAGGCTAGGGATGGGGGAAACTAGAGATGGGGAAAATACTTAGACCCCCAATGATTTACTGCATTGACGCCACTGATTAATATCATCAAACATGTCATCAAACACATGCATCGATATGATTTACTCTGTGTGCTGAGTTTCTGCTGACTTCATTGCAGTCATATTTAAAGTTATCTTAACGCCACTTCCCTAACCCAACTTGAGACTGTAGCATAGGCTACGCATGTTCATTTTCGATCAAAGAAATTAGACTTAAAGCTTGTGAAAAAAACTTTTTTGTACAACCATGATAAACATAAACGTCGGCATAAGCAGATTAGTTTTGTGCTTTTGTGTTTTTTGCTTGTTTTATTTATTTTTAGTGTGCGCATTTGTGTAGGCTACGATATTTAGCCAAAAATATTTATGAAGTTTACTACTGTGCCGTTTTGTTAGTAATCTCATGTCAAACACTGGTTTCAACGCCCGGACCTTCAAATAATTAATTTAATGTCGGCATTCGCTTTCGTCAAAGTCAATAATCTGACAGGAAATTTATGAAACGCAATCGTAAGCTATGTTACACGTTTAGGTTGCAATAGCGGCCATCTTCGTGGCGACTCCGATCTTCTGTTCGCCTAACTACATCAAGTATCGGGTCGTGCCGTTGCCAAGCGACAACGCCACCGCGTCATCAGATCACGACACTTCAGCAGGGATGGAAGCTAGCACCGAGGTTTCATTAGTCTACTACTGATGTTTGCGAGTACCGGCCTGTCTAGCTGGGTTATAGCGGGGCGAGTTCATCTCTGTTGGGTGGCATGTAACACTGTTCGCTCGCTGACGGCAGGTGACGCTCCGTAGCTTTTCCACTCAACCACGACGTCTGCAGATCACGGCACTGCAGGTGCAGGAATGGACGCTACTTCACCGACGGCGGCATCACCTGCAGTCTACTACTGGTTCGACTCGACAACGTTCGTCCCGGAGTCGGTCACCACCGTCAACTTCTGGCTGTTCGGCGTCTTTTTCAAGGTGGTGCCGTGCATTCTGCTCGCTGTGCTGAGTGGCCTGCTCGTGGCGGCCATGCGGCGCGCGGCCGCTAAACGCCGGCGACTGAGGTCCGCCGGACGACGGGAAGAGTGAGTGAGTGCGTATACGGCACATCAGCACACTGAGCGAGAACCTCGAATGCGTGACGTCATACGCGAGCAGCATTGTGCGTCATGTAAATAGTGCACTCAATCTAATGGGCAGTGCGTTATAGAGATAATAGTGCACTGCGATAGTACCGTGAAGTTGAATGAAGCCATTCAGTGCGACGACGACGGGAAGAGTCTGATCGTGACGGAGAAAACGCGCGCACCACGGCGATGCTCGTCGCCGTCGTGCTCTGCTTCGTGGCCGCAGAACTGCCGCAGGGCGTCCTCAATTCGAGCCTAGTCTTGAGGGGTGTTGTCTTGTTCTAAGTCTTGGTCTTAAAGGGCAAGATCTTGGTCTTGGTCTTTGACCTGGGTCTTGGCCTAGATCTTGGCATCTGTGTGCCACTGTGTGATACGTAGACAAGACACCGGGTTGCGTTCTTCTCTTGGTGTTAGTCTTGAGTCTTGGTGTCTTGAAGGCTAATGCCTTTGCCTCTTTTGCCTTGGCCTCGGTCCCATCGAGAGCTGCCGCAGGGCGTCCTTGCGTCTTAGACTGAAACCTTGGTCTTGGGTTTTAGCGTTGGGTCTTAAAGGGTGATGTCTTAGTATGGGCCACCGTGTGCTCGGTGGACAGAACGGCGAGCTGTGTCTTTCCTTTCTGCTTAGACTTAAAGGCTACTGCATTAGCCCTGGACTTAAAACTGGCCCTGGTCTTATAGAGAGCTGCCGCAGGGCGTGCTGGCGTTCCTCAGCGGCGTCGACGATCGCATCTTTGACGACGTCTACGTGCCGCTCGGTGACGTCTTCGATGTCGCCGTCCTCATCAACAGCGCCGTCAACTTCATTGTAAGCCTACTTTTGCAGTGCACTGTTATCACTATACTACACTGGTGCGAGTGCACTATTCACACGTATGACGTCACGCATTCGGGGAGGTTCTCGTTCTTACCGGCCGTCAACTTCGTTCTGTACTGCACGATGAGTCGGCAGTTTCGACAGACGTTCGGCGAACTGTTTCTCGGCTGGACTGCGGCCGCCAACGGCAAGTACAAGAAGTCAACGGCGGCATCCTCGGCACGCGCCAGCGCTCAGCGCCTATAAATGGGGGGCAGCTCGATTATCCTCCTACATACTGAGTATAAAAGGCAGTGGACCGACCGACCAACCAGTGGTTCGATAGTCCGACAGTTTTAGGGTTCTTTCCTATATACACTTATACAGAGCGACGTTGATTCAATCTCCACGTTTCCTCTCAACTAAGAGTACAGTTAGGGGGTTAGGATTAGGGTAGGGTAAGGGTTAGAATTAGTGAAAATGCATATTGCAGTATGCGCCTTCGGACTATCAAACCTTCAGATTATAGACCACAACTCTGTAAATGACATAGTATTGATTACAAATAATTACCGCGTGCGATGTTGACGAACATCCATTGGCTAGCTTAAGTTGCACTTTCTTGCCCATACATTCTTGCCCCACGACGCCGATGCTTCATTCATTACACCTACTGCGGACGGATGGCCAGGCAGAGTCGGCCGGAATGTACGTCTTAAACTATCGATACTGTACAGCGCTGTCCCGAATAACTTTGTCGATATGCGAAACGCCGTTAGGCCTACTGCTAAGCCAAACCATTCAGACTGAACGCATTTAGTGATACATTTTGACAATTTCTGGTAGAGTTGTACTTGTATACAATTGGAAGAACACGCCACCATGCATATTTTACGACTGTTGATGACTGCAGATCGAGTTTGGCTTGAAATTGTTTTTTTTTGTTTTACTAAACTATTCGCATCATTCACCAAAACGTAAATCTTTTTTGTTTACGTAGTTCTATTCTGTTGGCTTATTTTTCTTTAAATTGTCTTTTGTCTTTAAAATGAATAAATCTCCTTGATACGAAATTTGTAGCCTTCTATTTTGGTTACTTTGCTAAATTTAAAATTTCACACAGAAACTGTTGCTTTTATTATCGTTATATCTCTGCATGTCGTGATCGAGCGTGTGAGCTTGTAATGCCGTGTATAGTGTTTCCTTTGGTGTAGGTTATAATGTGTGCATACGCCGCATGTACAAAAAGCGGTATTAGCAAGTTGTCGGGAATAATGTCTATACTACATCATGCAATGAACAGTGGCCAGTTTTTTTTCATATTCATACCCATTACGCTAGGCCCATATATTTTTGTTGTTTTAAAATAGTGTGTTCAGGACGACAGAAATGAAATAAACTAGCCTAATATGAAAACCACGCGCTGCGGCTTCTATTTTTGTTCATGTTTGTTTTATTTCATGTTAGTTTAGTTCTGTCGCTTTGTACGATTCTTAGCCAAGCAATCACTGACCATAGTTTTTATCCTGCATTTGTAATTTCTCCGAAGCGTTAGTACGAAAATCTAGTTTAGTCTTCAACTTTGAAGGGGATAAATTGTAGCTTGTCTTTTGCACACCGCGCAGTCTCCTAGAAACATTAGGCCTTGCCAAAGAGAACCGTGATGTCTGCTTTAAATATGACGGACCATTAGGTTTTGAAAAATTGTGACCATTCTGCCTAAAGATCGTCATGTATTCGTGGTTGTTTTGGTGTCGGTATATTCGTCAGTGATATTTAGAGATTCGTGCGTGGAAAAAATATGACCCTCTGTCATTCCGGTTTTAGCTCGAAGCGGCACCATGACGATCGGTCTTCGATGCAGATGAGCGATTCTTTCCCGAGAGCCTAACGTCGTCGCGGTTGTGTTGTGAAAGTCCACGGCAGCGAGTTGTGCAATACGGTAATTAATCATCGTATGCTATAAAAAAACTGCATCCCATGATGCTCGTAAGCGACCGGCGCCTGCACCAACACGGCAATCACTCACGCATGTCACCATCGATCTTCCTAGCTGCGACCTTTTCGAGTAGTTTTGTGCGTATACGAACGTGAGGTAGCCTACCCTGTTTAGCTGAACAACTTCACTGCCGGGAAAGAAGTCTACCGAAATCAAAAATTAGTCAAAAAAAACTGAAGCCTGTTAACAAGAGCATTTCCTACTCTGTAGAACACCTAAGAAGGTAGGGCCTATAGGGGTCTATCGTGCAAAGTTAAACCATCAGCTTATTGAGAAAATGAAATAGTTTAAAGCACGCTGTTAAGATAACAAAGCCACTGTAAAAACCATGCAATGTATTCAATTTAACATTTAGTGTAACTACAGCGTGGGGCAAAAAAAGTATCCCATAAATTTTGTTGTCATTTTCTTACCAATCGCTGAGAATTCTGAAGCGAAATTTCACATGTTTATTACCTATTCATTCCTACGTAAAAGTGCCTTAGGGCATTCAATCACCTTTCGAGACAAAGTTATTGGATTTTTTTTGCAACCACGTCATCGTTTTTCACGTTTACTACGTGCTTCTGCATATGCGGGCGGGCTACGTGGCTTAGGCCTATGATAAAGCCTAGCCTATATCCCTTCAGTTATCGAGCTTAACGCAGGTAGATCGGTCAAACGGTTGAATGCTTTCTTCCGTGCATTAAGCCTACGTCATCCGACAGGCGTCCGTGTCTGTCTGTCCGTCTGTAAGCAGCACAAAACAGGCATAATATCTCGTTAACGCGCGCATGCAGAAACTCCGTATATTTGACGCGCTAGCCATATGGAGCCATGTCGCATTCGTGCTGCGGAACTTTGAACAGAATCAGAATTAATGGCAAAAAGATGGACCGACTGCCTGCTTCCGAAGCATTGAGCGGCGGCGAGTGACCAACGCTAATGGATGGAAGCGATCATTGCGACACACGCCTGGACTTAACGCGTCGCCGAGCCGTATCTTATATCTTATATCGAGCGACCTATCACAGCGTAGCTAAATGACAGTCGGTCCACCGGCTTAACGCCAGCGTCCGCATCCACTGATGTAGTACGCGAGTCGCGTAACGTCCATATTTTTCGGAGACTTCGGGATTTGGACTAATCGCTGTATGACTTGGAAGTAACTGCGCCGCGCGCGCACTGATTTGATCTGAGCGATGATATTTTTATATTCTACCCGTTTTGTTAACGTAGTATCAGCAGGTAGTATAGACTTGGGTTGACAAAAAACTTCCAGGACTTTCCAGGACCGTCAAAACGTTTTTCCAGTAGCCTACCTTCTTGGAGCCTGCCAACTTTCAAATTTAGAGAAACAGCAGTTACTTACTGTAGGCCTACATGCAGACATTGGGAGTGCACAAGCCACGGCTGATAGCGGCATTAACGATCAACAAATCAATATCACATCACTCATTCATAGATTAGATGTATTTTGAGCTCATAAGTCAGCTGTTTTGTTGTCTGCTATTTTCATCGTAAAATATTTAATACCACGAAATTATTAAATCATGTGGCACTCTCTGTCGAATTGATAATGAAAAGATGAGCAATATGATACTGATAATCGCTGCGTGATGTAACAATTTGGAGCATCTGCATTTTACATGGTAGTGCGCTGACATAAATTAGATGAGGTGGACAATGAGTGTACCTCACATAATTATATTGTCTTGGCTATCTGTGTGCCAAAAATTATCAAATTTAGTGGAGATTTGACAAAGTGCTGAAAAAAACAAGTTGGGTCATTTTTTCAGCACACCCCCTACAAGGGGCATTCAAAAAGTTCATAGACTGACATAGTTAACTAACAGCATCCATCATATTTTGCTACTTATCAACATACTATTCTGCAACTAAATGCACTTGTTCCAGTGTCTACCCAATGCTCAGACTTTGTTGTTGAATAACTTTTGAATTTTGACCTTGGTCTTTCAGCAATTTGCCAGCAGAGTACATTCCCATTGTTAGCAAATGTGTCTCCTTTGATGACATTCAATTATAATGCAATAGTAAGTTGTGCAATATTGCAGTGCTAACTAGTAACACATATACATGGTGTTTCATAAAAAGGACTTCTTTTTCTTTCTTTCATAATTCACTCAAATGATGATCAATATACACAAAATTTTTACCAGTTGTAAAGAAATACTAATTCAAAATATTTCAACAAAATGTGGCAGTTGATTAAATATTCTTTGCTAGTCATGACGTAATGCTGACATCACAATGTGTCACGGGTACAAACATGCTAGTCTCAACTGGTGCTCTCACTTGCTATCCTGTTCTGTTGGTGAAAAATTTGGTTTCTTCATGACAAATTCTTTAAGTTTCACAGTTGCAGCCACAAAAACATGCAAAACTATTACATATGTGTCTGTGGGGATAGTTGGACTTTTACATGTTCGAGCAAGACAGTGCACTAGCACATCAAGCTTGCAAAAATGGTTGCATTTTTGAATCACAAGATGCCTGATTTCATGATCCCATGTTGCTTAGTGCTGACACGATGAACATTCTTCATCAGCGAACCAAATTAAGTTTACTATTGAAGCAGTGTAGCAACTGACAGCACCAGTTGAGACTAGCAAGTTTGTACCCATGACACATTATGACGTCAGCATTACGTCACAACTAGCAGAGAATATTTAATCAACTGCCACATTTTGTTGAAATATTTTGAATTAGTATTTCTTCAGCTACAACTGGTAAAAATTTTGTGTAAATCGATCATCATTTGAGTAAATTATAAAAAAACAAAAGGTTTTTTTATGAAACACTGTGTATAGAGTCGATCTACACGGTGTTTCATAAAAGGTGCCCTTTTTCTTTTTTTCATAATTTACTCAAATGATGACCAATTTGCGCGAATTTTTGACAGATGTAACTGAAGAAATTCTAATTCAAAATGTCAACAAAATACGGCTGTTAGTTAAATATTCTTTGCTAGTCGTAATGTAATGCTGACGTCATAATGTGTTGTGCGTACAAGCTTGCCTGTCTCAACTGGTGCTGTCATTTGCTACCCTGCTTTGACAGTGAACTTTATCTGGTTCACTGATAAAAAATGTTAATCGTATCAGCACTAAACAACATGGCGGCATGAAATAACGCATTTCATGATACAAAAACTCATCCATCTCGTAAGCGGAGTGTGCTGGTGCACTGTCTTGCTGGAAGATGTAACAGTCAAGCTATCCCCACAAGTGTGTGAAAGCGATCGTTTTGGGCATTTTTGTGGCTGCAATGGTAAAACTTGAACAGTTTGTCATCAGTAAACCAGATGACGTTTGCCATCAACGCAACGCAGCTATTTAAGAAGTCTGTCAGCTCTGATCACAACAAGCTAGTTTATTCTCGCGACACATTATAACGTCAGCATTAAATAGTGACTAACAAAAAATATTTAACTATTGCCCATATTTTGTCCAAATATTTTGAATTAGCATTTCTTCAGCTACATCTGGTAAAATTTTTGTGCAAATTGATTATCATTTGAGTAAATTATGAAAAAAAGAAAAAGGGTGCCTTTTTTATGAAACCTCATGTATATCACACTGCAAACTTGTTGAATGCCCCTCATAATCTGTGTGGAAAATTGCTGGCTGGAAAAGAGGATCAAAATATTTTCTATAGTGGAATCCAAGCTTTGGAGAAACGTGGGATTAAGTGCATTTCAGCTGCAAAAGGTTATGTTGAAAAGTCACAAGGTATGATTTGAGTATTTTTTGCCTCAGTGTATTAGTCTATGATCTTTTTGAATGATGCTCGTATGCATTAATTTCAACCACAAAACATAACACCAGAACCAATTACATAGGTAACTGATTAGTAATACAGACAACCAACAAAACTTGTGGCATCTGCATAACAAACATTTAATATTTCTCTTAAGATGAGTTGCTGGAAACAGAGATATAGAACAAAGTTTGCTATGAGAATATTTAACCACTGCATTGCTGGCTATACTGTTTTACTCTTCTGTGCAAAATGTCACATTTTACTTCAACACGTGGCTTAAATTTAATGAGTCTTTCCTGTCTTGTACTACAGGATGCAAACTTCAACACTGTCAGTGTCAGGGTTTATAGCGGCAACTATTCATGGTCATAATTCACTGTCCGTCTTAACAAGATGATAATCTCTATTCACGCATTTCCCCCTCCTCATCTTCATCTTCCACTCCACGAATATACAGCACGTTGTTACACCTGGCAAATATATACAGCAGCAGATAAACTAAACTTGCAGTTATTTTGATTAAAAGCAAAGATAATGTTTGGTTACTTGATGCAGAGCTTACACAAGTAATCTCCATTGAGTATAAACTCAGGTGTGGCAGCTGACTGGTAATAGCAAATGGTGCAGCTCAATGTATCATGGACCACATTTTCAAAACTTTCCTAAGACATTTTCAAAAGATCTTCCTATGTCAGCTTTAGGAATTGCAAAGAAGTTTTCTTGTCCGAATTTTCAACGGCTTTCTTTGCATTTCCAAAAAAAGTTTTTTTTTTATCTCTGCAAACTAGTTCAACCAATCAGACATGCTTATACAGACCATGACACAAAGCAAAAGAAAACACAAAATCATAACGATTTAAGCAACTAATTTAAGCAGAACAAAAATTATATGATTTTCACCGAGCAAAAGTACAAGTTCATTTACGTCAAATATCACTATATAGTTAGACTATATCGAATCTGCAGTATCACAAGAAGCAAAACTAATCTGAAAGCAAAGCAAATCCAGTCACACCTGATGAGCACTTCACCAAGATTGCCTGAAAGTGCACCATCAATATATTCTTCAGTGTTGGCTAGCTACAAAAGTAAGAACAAATGACAAGCAATATTACTGCACTGTTACCAAAATAAACTGCTTAATGATGTGCACATTATCAACTCACCATAAATCACCAAGACAAGAACAACTACGTGTACACTAGTTATTAGATTATGACAAATTTAATACATAACTAACTACTGTGGATAACATCATTCTGCACAGGTGATTACATAGGTCTTCTACAATAAAAAACACTTGTCTACTAAAATTGAGTTTCTGTTCAAAGGCACCCTTCTTGTCTAACCAAAAACAGTGATATGGTGAAAGAAATTACTATTATCCATCACCACATAAAGTTACACTGAAAAGCTAGAATGGCATTCAGAGACCTCAAATCTTCACCAATGCAATGTCAATTTTTTGCTTGTGTTCACCATGTAACAACATCACCAAAATGGCAAAATCTAATCACCTCAAAGTTTGGCCCAGTTTGATTTCGCCAAAAAGTTCAGCCAAATCCGCCTATAAATTTTGTGTAATACTGTTAGTCTGCCACAAACCAACCAATGCCACACAACATCACCATTAGTAAAGGTAAAAACCAATCACTCAAATAGCTATAGCAAACCAAAAACAATACCACATACCTGCAAGTTCATATACCCATCAACAGAGACCAGATAACCCTTGTACTCCATTCCCCACTTTAACTTCACCATCACTGGCTTGCCAGTCAAGCCATTTAGAAATGGCTTTGGATTCAATGGCATTGCCTGCAACAAGAAAAAAGACCAAGTTAAGAAACACAATAAACAATTTAACCAAAGATTAACAAATTCTTTTCAACAATAGTATTAGGCAGCAATGCTCTACAGCACTTTCAAAGTAGTATCACTATTTCTATACAAAGACTTGTATGCACTTATTACTAAAGACAAAATAAGACTTTCTGTTAAAAATAGGTAAACAGCTGATTAAATTATTCTAGTGTCAAATGACGGTGCCGAGACTGCCAATTAATCATTAATCATTCTTTGTTAATTCGTGTGCCAGTATATTTGTTCATTAAACCTAGGCAGACTTCAGTGCTATAATATTCATTAGACTTAAACGTTCAACTTCACTGAAACAAAAGAAAACGCACTACAGGTAATAAACATCGTATAATATCTGGATACTAGCCGAAATAAGTGTGCATACAGTTTCAGTGATTGTGCTTATGTGATTGAATCAGTCATAAAGAGGAAGTGTGTTAGAGGACATTCAGAACTATTTGAAAGACTTGTCAGTTTGGAGGAGAAACTTACAGCGATGAATATTGATGCTTTTCTTGTTTGGATACCTGGACATTCTAGAATTCAATATAACGACATGGTTGATTCTATTGCCAAGGACACAGCACATGAAATTTATGCAGGAATATTGTTTGCCCCAAACATTGTCACTTTTGCAGATGCAGTCAAAGTCTCAGTAGATATTGCTCAGAAATCATGGCAATTCAAGTAAAATAATGACGTTACTGGTAATTATGCCAGACAACTTATACCGAGAGTTGGAGTTAAGATTCATTTACCTGAAGATCGAAATGTTCGCATTTCTTATTGTCGTCTTTTACTATACAATACTATGTTGAAAGAAGATGCACATAGAACAGGTCTTTCTGACACTCCAGTTTGTGAATGTGGTAATGACAGAGAATCTGCAGAACACTATTTGTTACATTGTACCAGATATCATGAAGCTAGAAGTGAACCGAGAGATGCTGTTGATAATATATTAGAATCGGTGAAGAAAGAAAAACATCTGACAGAGAGATTGTTATTGGCACCTTATTATCAGTCAGAAAATATCAGCAGAAAGCAAGACAGACATATTAAGGAAGCACTTTTTCAGTTCATTACAGATACTCGTAGCAAGCTTTAACTTTTGCACTATCAACACTAGTTTCCGGATGTCTTCACTCGACAACAGATGTCTTCATTAATCGACACGTTTCAGTCGTACTAGATACAAGAATATCTTGAGTCTTAAAGTGTTGACAGTGCGACAGACAGATAGTGCCAAGTTTACATGGTTTGCATGGATGTACGTTTTCTTCTACTGCACACTGGGGTGATCCTAATCCTCGGGGCAGGGTGGATTGTCGAGGCGGATCAAAATATAGTCTGAATCCTCGGGGCGGATCATACGGTTCACGAATTCTCAAAGCGATCACATGGCCTCGGATCAACTTGGGGCAAAGTTTATAAAATTCGGATCAAGCTGTGCTGGCAAAAGATTCATCATCATATCCATTAACGGCAATCACAAAACATCAAGTATAACATCGACTGACTAGATATATGTACACCACCTAAAACTGCAACTCTCAGCCTATAGTCACTAGAGTATTAG
>Ga0209367_1000360_pt1 | contig 42694 bp, 33 predicted proteins | sample WorMetLIZISLAND2_FD_187412 | JGI IMG/M metagenome (GOLD analysis project Ga0209367, IMG submission 187412) | Marine gutless worms symbiont microbial communities from Max Planck institute for Marine Microbiology, Germany - Olavius geniculatus... ... | reverse complement strand
TGGGTCAGAATACGGCTTGCCAACCAGCTGAGACCATTGGCTGAGCGGCAGTAAAACCAAATTCAGAAAATATGAAGCATTCATTATTGCTTGCGCTCCAAAAATGTCGATTCCAGCAACAAACCGTTAATCTGTGACGCTACTATAGATTGTGGGAGCGGTTTGCTCACCTGAGCTTGTCGAAGGTTCAACCGCGATTTACTTAATAGACGCCCTAAGGCTCAATTTGCATTAACCTGTTCTTCAGGGCGATCATCGTAGTGGCGGGGCTTATCCCCGCCAAGCGCTTGGCGACTGTCACTGATAAACTCACTTGGCCGATTCGTGGGTGGAAAACGGCTTTACCCGCCGTTTAGGCGGGGATAAACCCCGCCACTACATTGTCGGTCAAACCCATCGACATTGGTAATTTCATGCAAGCACGGCCTTCGGCTAAAGGACAACCGGTTTAATCGGAAAAAAAAGAATGAACGTCGAACATCGAACGTCGAACATCGAATAATGAATTCTGTCTATTTAAAATAACTGAGCGACGAGTGGGGTCGTAGCTCGAAGAGCGAAGCCCCAAGCCTAAAGCGATATCCACCTGGGACTCCCCCTTTCCTAAAGGTGGCCGGGGGGATTTTTGAACTTCGGCGGGCTTTAGGTCACGTCTTTAGCGTGATTCGCTTTTCTAAACTTATCCAATACTCCAACACTCCAATACTCCAATACTCCACCACTCCAAACTTATCTCTACTTCTTCGGCAGATAAAGCGCCCACTTGTCGGCGTCCCGGGCGGCGTCGACGACGGCTTCCGAGAATGTCGGATGAATTCGCATACCGGCCGCCAGTTCTTCGGTCGTGTACTCCAACTGCATGGCCAGCACCGCTTCGCCGATCAGTTCGGTGGCGTGGGGACCGACGATGTGCACGCCGTATATGATCCGGTACTCGCTGTCGGCCACAATTTTCACCGCGCCGAATGTCTCGTTGCGGGCAATCGAATAACCGTTGATCGAATACGGGAAATACCCGACATCGATATCCAGGTCCTTGTTTTCCGCCTGTTCTTCGGTCAGCCCCACCGATGCCACTTCCGGATAGGACCAGGTACCCCTGGGGATCAGCTCAAAAGGAAACTTGGATTTCTCACCCAGGATATTTTCGGCCGCCTTGACGGCCATGGCCGAAGCCGCGTGGCTCTGCATGGTTCTGCCGGTAACATCGCCGATGGCATAGATATTACGATTGGTAGTACGCAGATATTCATCGATGATAATGGTGCCGTCTTCATTGAGCCGGACACCGGCCTGTCCCAAGGCCAACTCGGCCGTATTCGGTCGGCGGACACCCGCCAGCACCCGTTCGACTTGCACGGTGCGGCTTTTCCTTTTGGCGGCCAATTCGCAGGCAAACTTCTTCTTGGATCCTTTGACCGAAGTCAGCGTCCCGCGCGTAATGACTTCGATGCCGTCGCCGTTGAGGGCCTGACCCAGTCTCTGGCCGGAATCCTGATCCTCAGCGGGCAGCACATGGCGGTCGGCCGTGGCAAGGTAGACCTTGCAGCCGAAGGTGTTCAGCAGGGTGGCCATCTCCACTTCGATGGTTTCAGCCCCGTAAATCAGCACTGAAGCCGGTACCTTTTTCATATCGAGAATATCATCGGTGGTCATCAGCGCTTTGGCAAGCCCCTTGATATCGGGGGGCTCGGTGTGCGCGCCACTGGCGACGACGAATGTTTTGGCGCCATAAGCGGTGCCGTCAACATCGACCTCAGCCGGATTTTTGAAGGCCGCCTGGCCATTTATGACTTCAACACCGTGGTTTTGCAGCAGTCCTTCCATACCGAGGCGGATCTTTTCGCTGCAGCTGTTCTTGTTTTCAATGATCGTTTTAAAGTCCACTTTTTTGATGTCAGCCTGAATGCCGAATGCCTCCGCTTCCCGCAAACGCCGCAAAGTTTCAGCCGCCTTCAGCCACGATTTGACCGGAATACAGCCCCGGTTGACGCATACGCCGCCCAGTTGATCCCTTTCGACCACAGCAACTTTGGCTCCCAACTGAGCCGCCCGAATGGCGGCGGCATAGCCTCCGGCACCACCTCCGATTACGATTACATCATGCATTTATTCCTCCATTATAAAATTCGTGGCTACGCCCTGAATTAAAAAATTTTTTGCCACGAATTTGCACGAATCACCACGAATTATTTCAAACAGTAAAAGCAGAAGCATCAGGCAATTGTGAAAAATACCATTCGTGAAAATTCGTGTTCATTCGTGGCTTAAAATGATTCTCAATTAACCCAGCAAAGTTTGCGGATTTTCCAGGCCGTACTTAATGCGATTGATGAATTTCGATCCCAGAACGCCATCGACTGCCCGATGGTCAGCTGACAGGGTCATGCACATGGTGTCGCGCACCTGGAATGAATTGTCGTCGGCCACCACCAGCTTCTTGCGCACCGAACCCACCGCCAGGACGGCCGATTCAGGCGGGTTGATGATGGCCACGAAATTGTCGACGTCAAGCATGCCCATGTTCGAAATGGTGAAAGTGCCCGGCGTCAGGCTGGCCTGCTTGCCGGCCTTGGCCAGGCTAACCAGTTCTTTGGTTTTTTGGGCAATCCCTTTCAGAGAAAGATTGTCAGCCTCTGCCAACACCGGCACCACCAGACCGTCATCCAATCCGACGGCCACACCGATGTTGATGTCTTCCAGGTAGATCAGGTTATCTTCATCAATTTTGCAGTTGACCGGGGGAAACTCCCCCAGGGCGATCGCCGCGGCCTTCACGACCATGTCATTCATGGAGACCCGGCTGTCCTTGTCAAGTTTGGCGTTCAGGGCGGCCCGCTGCTGAATGGCTTCGGTCATATCCACGGTCACGGTCACATAAAAATGCGGTATGGTCTGCTTGCTTTGCTGCAGCCGCCGGGCGATGACCTGGCGCATCCGGGTCATCGGCACCGTCTGTCCGCGCAGTGCGGGCGAACCGGCCGGTGCCGCAGCCGGAGCTGCTGTGGTCGCGGCTGGCGTCGCGGGAGCAGCATCCGGTAGTGCTGGTCCCTGATCGATATAAGCCCGGACATCTTTTTCGACAATCCGGCCCTTCGGACCGGTGCCCAACACCAGGGCAATATCGACACCGTGCTGATCGGCCAGTTTCTTGGCCCGCCCGGACGCTTTGATCCGGCCCTTGCGGCCGGGGCCCTTCGCCGCCACCTTCTTTTTGAGGGCCGCCACATCGACACCGGATTCTTTTTTCTCCGGTTTGGTTTCTTTCTTTTGTGCAGGAGTTGCGTCGTCGTCCGCTTCCACCGCAATGCTTTCGTCGGCGGCACCCACGTAGCCGATGGTTGAAAACACCTGGGCCACCTTGCCTTCGGGCACGATAATTTTCAGCAAAACGCCGTCGATAGGTGATTTTACTTCAAAAACCGCCTTTTCAGTCTCGACCTCGCAGATCACTTCATCTTTCTGAACGGGATCGCCTTCGGCTTTGTGCCAGCGCAGCACCCGGCCTTCCATAATATCCTGACCGCCCTGGGGCATGATAATTTTTTCAGCCATCTTTGCTCCTTGGTGTAGATAGTAAAATATTCCTTTATTAAAATTTTATTTCAGTCAATAAGCGGGTGAAAAAGGCATGGAGCAACAATTGATTATTGATGATTGTATATTGAATATTTGTGGAAGTCGCTGCGCTCTATCATTATAAAAACGATAGAATTCCATAAATATTCATTAGTCATTAGTCATTAGTCATTTGTTAAACCATTTCCAAAACCCCTTCGACAATTTCCTCCACCGAAGGTATGCAGGCTCTTTCCAATTCCAGGTTATAGGGGATGGTGGTGTTTTTGCCGCAGATTCGCATCACCGGGCCGTCCAGATCGTCGTAGGCCTCCTCCATGATCATGGCGGCAATGTCCCCGCCGATCCCGCCGCGTTTGACAGCTTCGTGCACCACGATGGCCCGCCCGGTTTTCTCAACCGATTCCAGGATGGTTTCCTTATCCAACGGCGTCAGGGTCCTGAGGTCCACCACTTCGACGCTGATGCCTTCGGCCGCCAATGCTTCGGCCGCCTCCAGGCATTTCAGGGTCATGTAGGAATAGGATATCAGGGTAACATCTTCGCCGGAGCGTTTGATGTCGGCCTGTCCCAGGGGAACGATATAGTCATCCTCGGGTACCTCACCCTTGGTCATATACAACAGTTTGTGCTCTATAAATATCGTTGGATCATCGTCACGGATCGAAGCTTTCAGCAGCCCTTTGGCATCATAGGGCGTGGCCGGCATGACGACTTTCAATCCGGGAATGTGGTAAAACAGGGCTTCCAGGCTCTGAGAATGCTGACCGGCCAGACCGTTGCCCGCGCCCCCCTGGGTTCTTAACACCATGGGGACTTTACCCTGCCCGCCGGACATGAATTCATATTTGGCAGCCTGGTTGACGATCTGGTCCATAATCAACCCCGTAAAATCAATGAACAGGATTTCCACGATCGGCCGCGTGCCCACCAGGGCGGCACCCACGCCGCAACCGGTAAACGAGGCTTCCGAAATCGGTGTGTCCATCACCCGCTCCGGACCGAATTCTTGGTACAGCCCTTCGGTTACTTTATACGACCCGCCCCGTTCGGCAATTCCCTCGCCCATGGTAAATACGAGCGGATCACGGCGCATCTCTTCTGCAAGAGCCTGGTTCAGGGCTTCACGATACATTATCTCTGGCATGGTGGTTCTCCTACCCTAATTGAGAAATTATCGCTCAATTAGGAGTTATTTGTTACTCGTTAATTGTTATTGGAAATGTCTGACAACCTATTATGATTCGATCACCTGTCGTATATCTAATTAGATAGAATTCCGATTTAAACAAATAACGAATAACTGATAACCAATAACTTACAGCTTCCATATGGGGCTTAACTCAATTATCGTCCCGATCTCATCGATCCGTGATGGACGCCACGAAATCATCAACCGAAGGATTAGGACTGCTCTTGCCGAATTCGATAGCCGCTTCCATCTCCCGGTCGACGGTCTTCTCGATGGCCTTAATCTTTTTGTCATTGTTGATATGCTCGCGAAGAATAATGATCGGATCACGGGCTTTCCACGACTCCAATTCCTCGCGCGGCATGTATAATCCGGGGTCGTTAACGTGGTGGCCGCCGTGACGGTAGGTCTTGGCTTCGATCAAGGTCGGTCCTTCGCCCATTCTGGCCCGTTCGGCTGCTTTTTGGGTTTCGAGGTAAACCTTCACGGCATCATTACCGTCGACACTTACTCCCGGAATGCCGAAGGCCGGTCCCACTGCGGCGAGGTCGCAGCTGCCGGCTGAGCATTCGATCCGGGTGGCAACCGCATAGTGGTTGTTTTCCAGCATGAAGATGACCGGCAATTTAAAGACTGCCGCCAAATTCATCGATTCAGCAAAAACCCCGTTATTGGTAGCCCCGTCACTGAAAAAACTGACTACCACCTGATCGGTTCCTCTTACATTGATCCCCATCCCGGCCCCGGCTGCGATGGGAATTCCGCCGCCGACGATGCCGTTGGCGCCCAGGTTGTTGTCCTTCTTGCTAGATATGTGCATGGAACCGCCGAGGCCGCCGCAGTATCCGGTTGCCTTGCCCATTATTTCAGCCACCATCAATTTCAACTCGGCCCCCTTGCTGATGCAATGGCCATGTCCCCGGTGGGTACTGACAATGTAGTCATCTACTCGAATCGCAGCGCACGCACCAGCCGCAATTGCTTCCTGGCCCAAGTAGGGGTGTAGATAACCTCGGATGAGACCCGCCCGGTACAATTCCGCACACTGGAGCTCAAATTGCCGGGTGGCATAAACATCGCGATACATCTGCAACATGGTAGCTTCAGCCACCGGGGATGAGGCGGATTTTCGCTTGGAGTCTTTCTTAGCGGGCGCTTTTTTTGCCATAATGTCCTCCTGATGCCTATTGACTTAGCCTTCAGTTTTCGCCCCGGAGAAATAGGCCGTGCCCCAATAAAATAGGCTTCGCGTTACATTTAACGAGCATTTCAGCGGGCATAAATTTCACAGGGCAAGCAGGTACACGGATTTCAACACCGGAAATAGTACAATATTATAATATTGCTTTATTGGTCAAGGAAAAGTTCATGCCAAATTTAAAGTCATAATATCGTCGACAATTTTCTATTTGATCTTATACAGTTAGTTCGATTAGGCCATGACAGATAAGAAATTTTATCTAAACAACCAACTTTGGCTTGACTGTTATAGCAATATTGCAATAGTGTACTATTAAAATCAGGATTATCATATTAAAGTAAAGGTCAATGCTTTGAACTTGAACATAGATTTCCAATCGAAAGTCCCCCTCTATTTCCAGCTTAAGGAACAAATAAAGCAGAAAATAATTAATGGAGAATACAAAGAGGGCGATTTGATTCCGTCAGAGAGGGAGTTCAGCGATAGCTATGAGCTTTCCTCAACAACCATCCGCCGTGCTCTGAACGATCTGGTACAGGAAAATTTATTGGACCGCAAAGCAGGTAAAGGCACCTTTGTCCGGCGCAGGAAAGTCAAGCGTGATCTGCGCAAAGTGCTTGGTTTCACCAAGAACATGACCGAGATGGGTCTGACTCCCACCACCAAAGTGCTGTCAAAAAGGGTCGTTGCTGCCAATGCTTTTGCGCGAGCACGCCTGGGACTTAATAAAGGGGACAAAGTCGTCCGGCTGGGGAGGCTGCGTCTGGCGGATGGTGACCCCATGATGTTGGAAACGAGGTACATCAGAACGGATCTTTGCCCCGGCATCGAAAAGGAGGAGCTCTCTTCATCCCTGTGGCGGGTCTTCGAGGAAAAATTCGGGCTGAAACCCAACCGCCATTCCCAGGGGATGAAAATCGCCACCGTTGCCGGCCAGGCAGCATCCCGGTTGACTTTAAATGACAACTCCCTGGTTTTTCTGATCAAGGGCGTAACTTATGTAAGGGATAACGAACCGATCGAATGTGAAGAATCCCTGTATCGCACTGATAAATATGAGCTGACGTTCGAAGCAATTGTCGATTGACGAAATTATCATGAACACAATTAGTCTGCCTTGCCCGGTTTCTAAATGATGGTTCGGCAAAAAACTCACGACAGGCAGAATGCATTATTCGACGAATAACAACGCTATGTTACGTCTAGGTTACAATACCAATGGCTTTAACTGCCACAGCCTGGAGGCGGCAATCGCCATCATTGCCGGCCTGGGATACCGGGGGGTGGCCATCACCCTGGACAATTATGTCCTGAACCCCGCAGCATCCGACCTGGACCGGCAGCTGGATATGACCCATGCTTTGCTGAAGGAAAATTCGCTGGCCTGTGTGATCGAGACCGGCGCCCGGTTTTTGCTCGACCCCTGGCGCAAGCACGAACCGACCCTGATATCGGCGGATGCCGCCGGCCGCAAAATCCGGCTTGATTTTTTAAAGCGTGCCCTGGACATTGCCGTCCGGCTTGACGGACTGGCGCTGTCGTTCTGGTCGGGTATCAAGCACCAGGACGTAAATCAGGCCGATGCCTGGCAATGGCTGGGTGACGGCTGCCGGGAATTGGCAAATTATGCCGGCCAATCCGGTTTGCCATTGGCATTCGAGCCGGAACCCGGCATGCTTGTCGAAAACCTGGCCCAATATCAAAAGCTCGCAGAGCAAGTCCAAAACCCGCTGTTTGGTCTGACACTGGATGTGGGTCATGCCTTTTTAACCGAAAACGCTAGACTGGCCGATTGTATTCGCAAGTTTCACCGCAGCATTAAAAACATTCACCTGGAAGACATGCGAGCCGGTCGTCACCAACACCTCCAGTTCGGCGACGGTGAAATCAATTTTTCAGAAGTATTCGACGCTCTAAATGAGATTCAATATGAGGGTTTGATAAACGTTGAGTTGAGTCTTCACAGCCGCAACGCGGTGCAGGCGGCCGGGCAGGCCTTCGATTTCCTGTCGAAATATCAAAGCCACTCATAACATTCGTCTCGGAATTTCTATAATATTTTGAAATCATGCAGCTCGTAACGATACCGGATTTATGCCGCCTGTATGGAATGTTGGAATCATGGAATAATGGATTGTTCCATTGTTCCAATAATGAGCGAAGCGAACTAAGTTCATCCCTTATAACCGCTGCATGGCCTTGGTATTGATGACAGTTTTACCGAGTCGCATCACCCCGTAAACAACCAGCAACAAGCCCACCGCTGCATTTGATATCTTCAACAGAGTCAATGGTATCGCCGCTTTGATGATCGAAAGCAAGGTTACAGAAAGCCCAAGAAATACGAGTGTTGCCAATCCGGCTGCCAGGCCGAAGAAGATAAGCTGCTTTTGGTCATAGCCCTTCTCGATGGCCTTGGTGGCGAACAAGCTGGTCCAAAACACAATGGTGAGCGGACTGGAACTTGTTAAGAGAAATGCAGATATAAAGCTGGCGGAATAGCTCGATTCAACAACATTATCGGAAATATCAACATTGCCGTTATGGCCAATCGATAAAATCATCACGATGCCAAAAATTATCAGCACGAGGGAACCTATTATCCCTGAAGCGAGTTTTATTTTTGGTTTTTCCAAAAGCGTTCCGACACCCAGGACAGCTAAAGCGATGAAAATATAATCAACGAGGGTTACGGCAAGTATGGCGAACAGTCCGTCGATGGCTGTCTTCTGTAAAGAGATATTGAGTATAAAAAAGAATACCGGTCCGATGGCAATTTGAAGGATTAACCCGGTTAAAAATCCATTGAACATTACAGCGACCATTGGCCCTCCTGACGGAAATAGCCACAAAGACATTAAGACACAAAGAAAATAATTTATAAACTACCTTTGAAGTACAATGACTCGATTAACATCGATATCAAATTGCCGATACGACGCCGTTAAGCGCCTAAATCAGCCTCAGGACAAAAAATGTTGAACCAGCGGTTTTTACAATATATCATTCATCCGACAGATGCCATGGGCAAACCATGGTTTTCTAAAGGACTTACTTAAAAATCAAAGGAATTCCGGGAATGCGCTTTCAAAATGAAAAAATGCTGGATAAAATTGGGTTAAACATTCTTTCCGTCCTGCAGGAAAACGCCAGGATGCCTCTCAGCCGCATTGGCCGTAAAGTCGGTTTGTCGGCCCCAGCCGTGGCCGAAAGGATGCGAAAGCTGGAAGAAGCCGGGGTCATCCAAGGCTACCATGCCAGAATTGCGCCCGAGGCGGTCGGCCGGTCTGTCTCCGCGTTTATCAACCTCACCACCGATCCCAAACATTACCAAGCTGTCAAGTCCCTGGCGGCCGATTTGCACCAGATTATATCCTGCCACCATATCAGCGGAGACGCCTCCTTTATCATTCAGGTTCGCGTAAAAGATCTACCCGCATTGGAGGCGGTGGTAGAACGCCTGAGCCCTTTCGGCCAGACCCAAACCGCCATCGTGCTGTCTACATCAGTGGATAAAACTGCGGTGGCGCCCCTGCCATAGTATGCTGGTCCGAAAGTTATTAGATTGATTTTGGCAATTCATCCTTACCCAACTTGCTAAGTCCATGGAAAAAATTCGAATATCGAAATCCGAAATCCGAAACAATGTCAAAATCCCAATGCTCAAAATTTAAAACAAACACGCTCTGGAGCATTTGCATTTCAATGCGTAATAAAATAGCCTTTTTACGGCAATCGGCCTACAGTGTGACTCAATTTTACAAGTCGAGGACGTATCGTTTGGGTCATTAATATTTGGCTCATTGGAATTTGTTTCGAGTTTCGATATTCGAATTTCGGATTTATCCGTCTCTGACAAAAGGAAGCTCAAATGTATGAACCTGTGTCAATTTTCAAATTGCCAGTATAAGAAACAGAATTTTTGAGACGAAGTACTATCGGGTGTGTTGATTATCTCTTGAGCAAGGGTCTACCATAGAGCTTTTATAACGGAGGAAATACGCGGTAATGAAAATGATAAAAGGCCTAATATTTTGAATTGTGATAAAAAATGTTAAATGATATAGGCATCATTCGCAAATCAATTTTTTGACTATATTTCCTTTTTTAATTATAATTATAGAGTCGTTAACAGCCCGCCGACCAGATCCAATACAAACCAATCTCATAATGTGAGGTCGATGCCATGAGAAGAGTATCAAGAAGCGGTATCGGTACAACGTCAGGTTTTGGGTTAAGCGCCCATTCCAGGGACGAGTTGGATTCCATTCATTACACAACCCTGCAAATACTCCAGGACACCGGGATAAAGGTCATGAGTGAAAAGGCCCTGGAAGTATTTCACGGCGGCGGTGCTTCCGTGGAGCGATTCGGCGACTACGGCATTGTCAAGATTCCATCCTATTTGATCGAAGACTGCACCCACTGGGCGCCCCGCTCGATTGTTTACGATGCCCGCAATCCGAACGATGACTATGTGGCCGAGCCGAATCGGGTTGGATTTACCACATTTGGCGGCTGCATCAATGTCATTGATTCCGCAACCCGCCAGATTCGGCGGGCCACCAAGCAAGACTGCGGCAATATCGCCCGGGTGTGCGACTATCTGGATGAAATTTGTGTCGTGACCAGAGCTGTCAATTCTACCGATATTCGGGGGGGGAACCCAATCGGTCCATAACCTGGAGGCGATACTCAGCAATACCGGCAAGCATATTTTTCTGGGTGCTGATTCTGCCAGGGCTTTGCAGGTTATGGTCGAGTTGGCCGCCGTCTGTGTGGGCGGCAAGGAAGCTTTCGAGCAACGGCCGGTTTTCACGGTAACCGTCTGCCCGATAAGTCCGCTGACGCTTCCCCCCAATACCTGTGAGGCGATCATGGGAAGCGCTGAAATCGGGGTGGGAATTTTGGTGATGACCATGGCCCTGTCCGGCGGAACCTCAACGGCCACATTGGCGGGCACCCTGGCGGTTCACAACGCCGAGGTCCTGAGCAGTGTGGTGTTGGCCCAATTGATGAGAAAGGGCCTGCCCTGCACCTACGGCAGTACCAGCAGCATTTTGGATTTGCGGTTCGGGACTACCGCCGTCGGCGCGCCGGAATACGGCATGATCAACGCGTCGATTACTGAGCTGGCCCAGTACTACCGGCTGCCCTGCTACGTGGGCGGCGGCGCATCCGACAGCAAGGAACCGGACAATCAGGCCGGCTACGAGTTTACCTTGAGCGCCACGTTAAGCGCTCTAGCCGGCGCCAACATCGTATTCGGCTCAGGGTTTTGGAGCAGGGCCTGACAATTGATTACGCCAAACTGATCATGGACGCCGAAATGATCCGAATGATTCAGACCGCTACCAGGGGCGTGACAATCTCTGATGAAACCCTGGCCTTCGATGTCATCCATGAGGTTGGCCCCGGCGGTGCATATATCTCCCACGATCATACCTTCAAATCCACGAGGAGCCAGTCCCAGGCCGAATTGTTTGATCGCAGGAGCCGTGGCAACTGGCTGAAGAAGACCCAGGGTGAAGCGATAATCGAACGGGCTTATGCCGCGGCGGCAACAATTATTGCAGAACATCAGCCGCTTCCGCTGCCTGACGGCGCCGCCGAAACCTTAAAAGAAATGGTCAGCGAATTCGATCGGGAACAGGGGAGTCAATAACGGATCTATGCTCATTAGAGGGTGGTTCATCGTGAGGCTTGAAATCTTTTTGGATTTCGGAGGCTTGGAGTACTGGAGTGCTGGAGTACTGGAGTGTTGGTGTATTGGAGTGTTGGAGTACTGGAGTACTGGCTGAAGGTTCGATGTCTATTTTCCCCCAGCACTCCACCACTCCAATACTCCATAATCGAATGACTAAATTGAACTAAATTGCCTAAAATGACTAAAATTAAGGTATGCTTTCTATTTAAAATGATAGGATTCCACAATTTTTGTTCATTTTAGTCATTTTAAAGTCTAGCTCATTTGTACCTTTGAAGTACGATGACTCAATTAACATCGACTACAAATTGTCGATAAGTCGCCGCTAAGCGCCTACTGTAGGGCCTTCTAATTTAACTCGGCGTACTCCCGGAAATAGGTGCCGGCCACTGTCGCCTGCAGCGCGACGCCGGCTTCCGTGATCTGGTAGATTTCGATGTCATCTTCAACGTACATTTCACCACCGGCGGCGGCGCCTTTATCATCTGATTTAGCTGCCGCATCGGCATGGCCGCCAAACTCCCACTCGCCATCCACAAATTCATCGTAGGTTCGCTTATTTTTGAAAATCAGAACCGCCCTGAAATCCTTAACCCCGATCCCGGGACCAACGCCGGCAAAATTCATCTTCATGTAGGTCTTTTTGCCGCTTTGATTGTCAATCGCCACGCCAAAGCCATTGCCGCTGCTGAAAAGAAAGAGATTGGTGTTGATATTGCTGAAAACAGCGTAGCCGGAGGCTTTCTTGATCTTGGATTTGGCCTCGGGTCTTTGGCTGTACAATTTTCTTAAGGTTTCATTTTTCATATCCAGCACGTAGTTTCTTTTTTCATGAACGGTATCGCCTTTTGGGGCGACACAGCCCCACAAAGCAATCGTGACCAGGGCCAAAATCCCTGCAAATGTAGCAAATCTCATTGTAACCTCCCAAAATTTGAGTATCACAAAATAACGCTGCCCGGATTAAAAGCAGGAAATGTGCCATATTTAATTAAATAAAGAAATCAATCTGTTATAGAATATCACAACGTAATTTATCGTCAAACATTTGACAAAAATTGCAGATTAATTTGAAAGTATTTGGCCCCGTGTGAGAAAAATTTACGAGCATTCGATTTAAAGCTCGAAAGTGAGACTGGTATATTGTGGAAGTGCTGGTACAATTGGCGGGATCAACCGAAAATCGCCTGCGCCGCATCACAAAACGCATGATGCGGCGCAGGGTTATTTAAATACGAAATTCGAAGCACGAAACTCGATATTCGTGTTTCGAATTTCTGCAAGCTTTACTTAACTCTCGCTAGATCGGTAGAACCTTTTCGGGTCCACCACTAGATATGGTGGTTTAAAGTCGGAGTTACTTAGCCGGGTCGATTTTAGTGAATTTCGCCCCTTTAAGCGAAATGTCCCCTAACAACCCTTTGACGTCGAATACGTATCCCACGATGGGTTCATTGACGTTTCGGGTTGTGGCCGAGCCGCCGCCACCGACGGCAATAATGGCAACATTACCGTCAATCCCGGCTTCCCAACCTTTGCTGGATCGAAATCTGCTCAGGACATCGTCGGTCATAAATGCCAGGATCATATCCTTGGCTTCAACGCCGAGTTGAAAGCCAATGGACCCGGATACGACCCGGTAATACCCGACAGTCTGACCTCCGATTCTCAGGGCGCCTTTGCCGTATTCACCGCCCACGATAAATCCGGCTTTTTTGACGTTCGGCATAACGAGCAGCCCCTTGGCGTTGCGCACCACCTCGTCGGCGCCCTTGACCTGTTTGTAAAAACGATCCATGGCTGCATCTGCACTGGCATCAATCTCTTTAGCGGTAGCAGCCGCATGGCCGTTGGCTGCAATTCCGATAACAGCAATGACGATTGATAGCCAGGCAGCGAACATTAATGCCGTTGAAATTTCAGAATTTTTAACTTTGGCTTGTATTCTCATGGATTGAAAACCTTTCAATATGTTGGTGTATTTGTCTGCTGAACGTTAACCCCGGCAGAATCGTTTCCGATCTTGATATGTTATAAAGTAGTACGTGCTTTTGGTTTATCAAGTCACAATGGTAAGCAAAGGTCGAATAGGAGTGAGTAAGAATCGTATGCATTTGCCTGCAGGGCTGTGCTGGGAAAAAGGGGACACAACGTTCAGCAATATGGCCGCCGCCAGGCTGTGGATAAGGCTCGGGGGCTGGGCATCTTTTGATGAATAGCGTGTTATCGAAAATTTTTTTGCTATTTCACGCAATAGTGTGATAGTCAGAGACTTTTTAAAGTGGCATGTTGTCGTCAACACCGGGGACTCCATACTCGATGCAATTGATATTTGTTTAAGGTTCGGATACTCATTCTGGGATTCTATGAATATTGAAGCGGCCGTCAAGGGCGGTGCAACTGTTCTAATATCGGAGGATCTGCAGGCCGGCCAGGTTGTTAGCGGGGTCACAATAAAAAATCCCTTTTAATACTTGAATATTGCACGTAAAAGGCTCTCGGCGACGGTCAAGTTAATATCTATGCATGAGGAGACAACATGAAAATTGGGTTTATCGGCCTTGGAAATGTCGGCGGCAAGTTGGCGGGCAGCCTGCTGCGCAACGGGTTCGATCTTACCGTACGTGATTTAGACGATGAACTAATGCGGTCCTTTGTGAACCGGGGCGCGGCCAGTGCGGCCTCGCCTAAGGAAATGACGGAGAAGGTAGACCTGGTGATCACCTGCCTGCCCTCGCCGAGCGTCTGCGCCGAGGTGATGGAAAGTGACGACGGCATCATCGCTGGTCTGAGTGCGGGTAAAATCTGGCTGGAAATGAGCACAACCGACGATGCCGAGGTGATCCGGCTGGCTGAAATGGTTGAAGCAAAGGGTGCCTTGGCCATGGACTGCCCAGTCTCGGGCGGCTGCCATCGGGCCGCCACCGGCAATATTTCAATTTTTGCCGGCGGCAAACGGGAGGCTTTCGAGCGTGTCCTTCCCATCCTGACCACTTTGGGCCGCCGCATCCTGCACACCGGCCCCATCGGCTCGGCCTCGGTCCTGAAAGTGGTCACCAATTACCTGGCTACGGTACACCTGACGGCCCTGGCCGAGGCTTTAACAGTGGCCAACAAGGCCGGCATGGACATGAATACAACCTATGAAGCCATCCGTATTTCGTCGGGCAACTCTTTTGTACACGAGACCGAATCTCAGGTGATTCTAAACGGCAGCCGCGATATCAACTTTACGATGGACCTGGTCATCAAAGATGTCGGACTCTTTGACAAGCTCGCCCAAGACAACCAGATTCCGGTGGAGATATCGCCGCTGGTGTTGAATATCTTTAAAGACGGCCAGGATCGCTACGGACCACGCGAATTCTCGCCTAACATCATCAAACGGCTGGAGGAAGCCTGCGGTATCCGGATTTCAGGTACGGGATTTCCGGCTGAAATGACCGATGACGAGCCCGAGGAACCCGGCCATGAAGTTAAACCACGGTGACTGGAATTGAAGATTGAAGATTGAAGATTGAAGATTTATTGTATCGCTTCGCTCTGTCTTTTAACTTTTAGGTGTCAGGTTTCGGGTGTCAGAGAAACGAGATGGTATATCCATTCATGAAACATCATTAAAAGCGATCTGCAGAATTTCAAAAATCCCCCCAGCCCAATAACATTGAACTTTTTACGCGGGTCGATCCAGCATCTCCAGATGCAGCTTTTTACCGGTGTAGGGGTGCCGGGCAGCCACTTCTTCGTCCAGTTCGACGCCCAATCCGGGTTTGGTGGGGGGAATGATGTAGCCTTCTTCCCATTGAATGGGCTCTTTGAGAATCTCGGCGCTGAAGCCGTCCCAGGTCTGGATGCCTTCCTGGATTAAAAAATTGGGACTGCAGGTGTCGATTTGAATGTTGGCGGCGCCCTCGATGGGGCCGCAATAGAGGTGCGGGGCAATCTGAGCATAGTGCGCCTCGGCCATGCCGGCAATTTTCTTAGCCTCGAGAATCCCGCCGACCCGCCCCAGGGCCATTTGCAGGATGGAGGCGGCCTGGTTTGCCAGCAACCCGGCAAACTCGTATTTGGCAGCCAGCCGCTCCCCGGTGGCAATAGGTATGCTGGTGGAGCGGGCAACCCGGGCCATTTCCGCCACATTTTCCGGCGGTACCGGTTCTTCGAACCACAAGGGATCGAACTTCTCCAACCGCCGGGCCAATCGGATGGCACTGGAGGTGGTCATCTGGCCGTGGGTTCCAAACAGCAGATCGCATTGATCGCCCACCGCCTCGCGAACACGCTTGACGAAATTTTCGGCATGCGCCAGGGCATTCAGCGAAAGCTGCCGGGGATCGAAGGCCGAATAAGGCCCCACCGGATCGAATTTAACGGCCGTAAAACCCTGTTTGACATATTCGGCCGCTCTTTCGGCAGCCAGGTCGGGATCAAGATAAACATCCTTCGGGTCGGTGTCTTTCGGATAAAGGTAGGTGTAGGACCTCAACCTTTCATGCACCTGCCCCCCCAACAATTCATAAACGGGCTTGTCCAGTTCCTTGCCGATGATGTCCCAGCACGCCATTTCCACGGCGCTGATGGCGGCCATAATTGACAGGTCGGAACGCTGGGTGTAGCCGCTGGAGTAGATGATGCGCCACAGCCGCTCAATTTTGAACGGATCGCTGCCCAGCACGTAACGGTCACAGACATCCTCGATCATGCTCGCCGCGATCTGCGGATGAAAAGGGACCGAATAGGCCTCGCCAAATCCTTCAACCCCGCTGTCGGCGGTAAGCTTTAGAAATACCCAGTACTGTCCGCCGAAATGGGGCGGTGGATTCGCCACGACATAGATTTTGGCATCAGTGATTTTCATGGGCCTTATCTCTCCTCCTATGAAACTTCGTTAAATTAGACAGGATTTACAGGATTAACCGGATTATTTTGTTCTCCTATAGCCAAATCCTGTTGATCTTGTTGATCCTGTCAGAAAAAAGAATAGCATTTCGCGAAGTTTCTGACATTGATCAGACTGGCCGTTTTTTGGCCAGAGGCAGCGCTCTTATGAAACTACAAAAAATGACGAATGAAAAATGAATAATGACGAATGATGGAATCGCTTGGGGCTTCGCTCTTCGAGCTACGACCCCACACGTCGCTCTGTCTTTTAAAAATAGACAGAATACATTATTCGATGTTCGATGTTGGACGTTCGATGTTCGACGTTCATTAGTTTCTTTTATTGATCAGACAGGCTGTCCTTTAGCCGGCCTGCGACGAGCTCAGCCGAATCGAGGCCGCCGCTCGTGTGAAACATTGGAATGACGAATGTCGAATGTCGAATGTCGATTGATCCGCCGAAGGCGGAGTGGATTCGCTTGGGGCTTCGCTCTTCGAGCTACGACACCACACGTCGCTCAGTCGTTTTAAAATAGACAGGACACATTATTCGATGTTCGATGTTCGACGTTCGATGTTCGACGTTCATTAGTTTCTATTCTTTGATCAGACCGGCCGTTTTTTTTAGCCGGCCTGCGACGAGCTCCGCCGAATCGAGGCCGCCGTGAAAACGCTTGCCCAGAATTAGGGAGCACAATTCACAATTTTATATATTGCCTTTCTGGTAGCAGTGGTTTTTTTTGTCACCCGTAGCTTCGTATCTGTCTGGAATTAATACAATTTAAAAATCCCTCGTTAGATGGCACATCTCTTGCTGTTTAAGACGGCTGTCTGGCCGATGGTTATGAACTCATCTGCTTTTGTCAGCATGTCCTTCTTGTGAAAATGAGCCCAATAATCCGGCCAGACCTTCTTTTGCATGGGGGCGGACTCACGTCCGCCTCTCCTCCCCTCATTCGTTATTGGTTATTAGTTATTGGTTATTGGTTATTGGTTCAAAAGGAAGAAGATCTATTTCTATATGTCACTGATTATAGGTACATAAAATCCGGCTCTCAGCTATTTCTAATAACGATTAACAAATAACCAATAACGCCGAATTGACCATGAACGTTTTTCAATCATGACACTTCTCATACGTAGCACATTAACGGTCGTAACTACGTCGGCCTTTTCTTGGCATCTTCGTCGGCCTGGGTCACGGCCAGGGCTGCGGCGGCACCGGCTTTTTCCAGCCGGGTTCTACCGGGATCGGGGGAATCGGCGGACAGCTCAACTGAATTTTCCTGCTTTTGATCAGATGCTGACGGAGGCGCCTCCGGCGGGATATAGACGGTAACGTTGCGATGGGCGAACTCGATGCCCTCTTCCCGGAAAGCTTCCTGCATCAGGCGATAGACTTCTTTGCGCACCACAAACTGTTCGCCCGGAATGGTCTTGAATTTCACCCGCATGATCATGGCCGAGTCGTCCATTTCCCGCACCCCCTGGGATTTGATTTTGTCGAGCAGCTTCGGCGCCAGCTCCTCATTTTTCAGGATTTGCTTGTAGACTTTCTTTTTGATGATTTTGCGGACCTTTTCGACATTGGTATCGTAGCGGACCCGGAAATCGAGTTTGGTGATTATGTAATCCCGGCTCATATTGGTGACGGTGCCGATGTCGCCGAAGGGGATCGTGTTCACCATCCCCCGCGGATGGCGCAGCCGCAAAGAACGCAGCGAGATGTGCTCCACCATGCCCTTGGTGCCGGCGGCTTGAATATAGTCGCCGACCCGAAACGCGTCATCGATCAGAAAAAACAAGCCGGCGATGATGTCTTTGACCAAAGTCTGGGCCCCGAAACCGATGGCCAATCCGACAACACCGGCGCCGGCGATCAGCGGACCGATATTCACGCCGATGGAAGAAAGGATGATCATCACGGCCATGATGATCAAAACGGCCAGCATGAACTTGCGAAGCAGCAGCAAGAGGGTGCCGATGCGAGAGCCGCCGGCGCCGCCTTCTTCTTTGTCATCGTCGTCATCTTCGGGCATTTCTTCGCGCAGCCGGCGCTGAATGGCGGCACTGATCAGTTCCCAGGCCGCGTAGCAGATCAACACGGCCACCAGGATATTCACCACCGCCCGCGTCAGGACCCGGCCGAATTGGACATCGATACCCCATATCTCGAGCAGATATAAAAAGATGAAAACCGCCAAAGCGATCCGCAGCCCGCTGCCGATAATGCGATTCAGACGGCGGGCATCCATATATTTATTGATCATCGGCTCCCGGCTACCAGGGCCTGATAGTTTACTTGCCTCATCTTCCATGGCAGGTTCGGATTGCGTCTCCATCGGGGTTTTATCTGCCTCGGCGTCAATCTCGGACCCGCTGGCGCTCGAAGTGCGGGATGCGGACGCCTGACTCGGTTCTTCGGATTTTGCCGTAATCCCGAAGACAACCCGCAAAATCTCCTGCAGCACCCAATCGAGCAGAAAATACAGCGGAATTATCAGCAGAGTCTGGATGCCGGGCGCACCGGGTCTGACCCCGAACAGCAGCAGATTAGCCGACGACATCACCCAGAGCAGCAGCAGGGCGGCGATTGCCACACGGTGCCAGATATTGACCATCATTGAACGCAGCCCGCGGCCCGGTAAATTTGCGGCCAGGGCCGCCTTGACCTGCCCGCGCCGTTGAATGACCATCGTGATGATCATCCCGACAACAACCAGTTCTATCGTCGCCACCATCATCAGATGGTTGGCTTCGCTGACACCGGCCACCCGAATAATACCGCAGGTTAAAAATCCGAAAGTACCAACCACCGCGATACCCAGCATCCAGCGGCTGAGATAGCCGGCGGTTCCATCATCCAACGGCAGAAACCTCAGGGCCGGAACTTTCGGTGCCAATAAAAACCGGGTCAACAGCTGAACCGCCATGACGATTAAAAATGCGACTAGGTAGGTGGCAACCAGCACGCTCTGGGGGCCGCTGCGCTGCATGAAAATGAAAAAAATTGCGAAACCGCTGCCGGCGAAAACGATCATGGAAAGCAAATCCAGCAGCGACCGCAACGCCTGGCCGGCGATTTTGGCTTTCCATTCGACGGCGGCATTGTTTTCGATACGATAGTAAAAAGCCGCCAGATAGCGACGAAACAGCCAGAATACCACCAGACTGGCCGCCAACAGCCCGGCAACGCTGGTGATGGTTTTGACCGGATCCGGCTTCTGTCCGCCCTCATTTTTACGGAGCAAACGATACAATCCCGGCATGTCCTCGGGGTCGGTACCAACATCGGATCTGAGCTCATAAATCCGCCACTGGATCAAATTGGTGAGAAATCTTATTTTTCCGATAAATCGTACCAAAGCCCCGCTTTGATCTTCTGCGTCCGGTTGCACCTGCTGGGACTGTTTGCGCAGTTCTTCGATTAAAAGACGTCGGACCTGTTCATCACTGAGTTCCGCCACGATCATTTCAGCCGATTTGCCCTCCGTTGGATCCGAACCTGCGCCTTGGCTGTTCTGCCCGGCGTTCTCCTGCTTCTCATTTGAGGCCGAAAGAAGCAGCTGCTGTCCGCCAGCAATTGAATGCGTGATCGTCAGCAGGATGGCGACTAGAGCCAATATGATGAAACCGTTGATTGTCAATGGGCGTCGGGGCGTCATTGGAGATCTCCTTAAAAGGCGGTGGTTAAACTTCCAATTCAGTAAAAGTCAAGTATTCTGTCAAGCTGGCCTTTCATATAAATTGGTAATGATATCAGGTCGAGTAAAATGGAGCGCTTATGCAGCTACAGCTATATTGGCCCCAAAACAGGTTGTTTAAATCGTGCTCGTCGTCGTACTCGTACTCGTCCTCGGTATTTAGAGCGGCTTAAGAGCTTCGAGCACGAGGATGAAACGGCAAATGAGCTCATCGGATCATTGGAAGTTAAAATCTCGGAAGATCCCCCGACGGCAAGGTGACTTTAGCGCCGGTCTTTGCCACAACGGTTTCAACATCAGTTTCGGCGGCGATTTCCCGCAGCAGCAGTCCGTCGTCGGCGACATCCATCACTGCCAACTCTGTGATAATCGTATTGACACAACCTTTGGCCGTGAGCGGTAGATCGCAGCGATCCAAAATTTTGGGTCGGCCGTCGCGGGTGGTGTGGGTGGTAGTAATTATCAGGCGTTGGGCTTTCTGGGCCAGCTCCATGCCGCCACCGATCCCGGGGGCGTATTTGCCCGGTATGATCCAGTTGGCCAGGTCGCCCGCGGCCGACACCTGCAGAGCACCGATAACGGCCAGATCCAGCCGGCCACCGCGTACCAATGAAAATGAAAGCACACTATCGAAATAGGAGGCACCCGTTTCGATGGTGACATAAGTGCCGCCGGCATCGATCAGATTGCGGTCCTCCCGCCCGCGTTCACAGGGGTTTCCCATACCGAGTATCCCGTTTTCGGAGTGTACGATAACCTGATTCCGGTCGGCCAGATATCTGGGGATCAGGGTGGGAATACCGATTCCCAGGTTGATGATCTGGCCTTCCTGAATTTCGGCCGCCGCCCGTTTGGCAATTTTTTCTTTATAGGACATGATGTTCCAGAACGCCGTAATCGTCAGATAGTTGATCCAGGACCACCACATGGTCCACAAAACCTCCGGGGGTGTGAATTGCGTCCGGCAGCAATTCACCGGGAGCCGCCAGCCGTTCGGTTTCGACAATTACGGTGTCGGCCGCCGTGGCCATGGCCGGGTTGAAATTGCGGGCGCTTTTTTCGTACACGAGGTTACCGAATGCATCGGCAACCGCGGCGTGGATCAGGGCCACGTCGGCCCGCAGGGCCGGCTCGATCATGACCCGCTGTCCGTCAATGGTGGTTAAGCTTTTGTTTTGCGCCAAGATCGTATCGATTCCGATGTCGGTCAGAATGCCGTACAGGCCGGCGCCGCCTGCCCGGATTTTTTCGGCCAGAATCCCCTGGGGGTAGAATTCCACTTCGATTTGGCCGCGGTTCATCATCCCGATTACCGTGGCGTTTAACCCGAGATGCGAGGTAATCAGTTTTTTGGCGCGCCCCGCCTCGATCAGCCGGGACAGCCCCAGGTGGTCTTCGTTGGCCTCATTTTTAATCAGGGTCAGGCCCGTAACGCCGGCGTTCAGCAGGGCATCGATTAAAATAAACGGGGTCCCGGGCACGCCGAACCCGCCGACCATGACGGTCATCTCGTCTTTAAAAAGCGTATGGATATTTTCTAAAAAACAGTTCTTATCTATCATTTAAAACCTCGGCCGAGGGGAGTAGGTATTCGGTATTGGGTTTTGGGTATTGGGTATTGGGTAATGAATACTGGGATCTATATATTGAAATCACATAATGTTAACCTAAATTTTCAATAGGAACTGATTATGTATTTAAATTGAGTCACCGTCAACTCTAAAGTAAAGCCCCGTGCCCAGAGGGTTCGACTTTGTTCCGCCCCGAAGGAGGGATTAAAATGGCAACTGCTACCAGCATCGCTCAGGTATCAGGTCATGAAGGTACTGAACTCGAAGTGATGAACACCCTTGCCCAATATGTGCCTTATTGTATTTTCAAAGTACATCCTGTCGCATCGGAAGATCAGGTAAACGATATGATAAAGAATTTAACCGGGTAAACCCTGAAATAAAAGTCGATTATAGAAGATCGGCCCCCCCCCAAGGCAGAACGTAAGAAAGTTCTGCCTTGTTTATTTTAGAAAAACAAAGGGTCCTTAAGATTCTCGGCCATTGACCAATCGCTTGACACAAGTGCCACTTTGTATCATTTTAGGGTTTAAGAAGATCAAGCGCCACACACTTCGTGAACAATTGTAAAGCCACTTAATTTTGTAAAGAGGGATCGCAATGATTCGACACTTATCAATAACAACCAACCAAGCGATGCTGATCACCCTGGTCGCTTCAGCGATCATCCTGTATACGAGCAGCGGTATGGCATTCGAAGAGGTAAACACAACGTTTTTCGGGGTGGCCATCAAAGGCTATGACACGGTCGCCTACCACACGGAAGGCCGCGCGGTAAAGGGCAAAAGTAAATTTTCCCACAAATGGAATGATGCCAAATGGCACTTTTCCAGCGCTCAAAATAAGGATAAATTTGCCGCCGACCCGGAACGCTATGCTCCGCAGTACGGTGGGTACTGAGCCCGGAGTCTGTCGACGACCGGCAAGGCTGCCGGTGTAGATCCAAAGGTATTCAAAGTTATCGACGGGAAGCTCTACCTAAACTGGAGTACCGAAACCGCGGAAAAATTCACAGCGGACGCTTCCAAAAACATCCAAAAGGCCGACGCGAACTGGGAAAAGCTTGTTGAGAAACGGTAGAGATGACAGCTGGGGTGATAAATCTTTGCTCTAATTCTGCATTTACATATTCATTCCGTTTATATTCCTGTAAGGTCGCGAGCTAAAATTTGGGATTTTAGATTGCGGATTTTGGATTGACGGAATCGCTGCGCTCTATCCTTTATAATAGACCGTTCAACACAAAAGCTCACGACAGGCAAAATTCCTTAAATCCAAAATCAATCCAACCCGGCTTCGCGCAGTCCCACTGCGATGGCTTCGCGATGAGCCGTCTGGCGAAACCCGGTACCGAACGACCCGACTTCAAAAAAAGGATCCAGCCGGCGCACGGCTGCCGCCTCGCGCGCGGCTTCTTCAGGACGCCCCAACCGGGCATAAGTTGCGGCCAATGCAATGTGATATCCTACGAAATCCGGCCTTTTCACCAGACCTTCCGCCAATGTATTCAGGGCGTTCTCGTAGCGCTCCTTCAGGTAATAGGCAATTCCCAGATGCCACCAGATGTTGCGGGGTGTCGAACTATCCAGGCGAAGTGACATTTGAAGTGCTCCAATCGCCTCGTCCAGCCGGCCGGACCACAGCAGCGCCCAGCCGAGCTCAGTGTAGCTGCGAGCGTCGTTCGGATTAAGTTCGATGGCCTGCTCGGCCTGTTTGATGGCCAGATCATACTTGTTTTGAAATGTATAGACACTGCTGAGCAGTGAATGGGCGGAAGCATTGGATTCGTCCAGTTCAAGGGCTTTCTGTCCCAAAGCAAAGGCACTGGCCAGCGCCTTATCCGGAAATTCGGTCCAGCCATAGGCCACCTTGCCGTATTCCAGGAGTCCCGATCCGACATAGGCATCGGCATAATGAGGATCGAGCGCAGCGGCCCGGGAAAACATCTCGCGCGCCATCGAGTAGGCCGTCCGATTTCGTTGCTGGTAATACGCATGACCACGCAACAGGTAATCGTATGCCTGGAGGTCCTGGGGTTTTTTACGCATGGCCCGGACCTGCTCATACTGGAAGGTTTTGATGGCCAATTTGGTGACGATGGCCTGCACGATATCCTCCTGGAGCTTGAAGATATCCCGGAAGGCACGATTGTAGCGCTCGGCCCAGACATGGCTGCCGTCGGATGCCGTGAGGAGCTGAGCGTTGATGCGAACGCTGTCACCGGCTTTTTGAACACTGCCTTCCAGTGCATAGCGCACCCCCAGTTCCCGGCCGACCGTTTTGATGTCCACCGCTTGGCCTTTGTATCGAAAGACGGTGTTGCTGGCGATGACCAGTAAGTTACGAAAACGTGATAAATCAGTGATAATGTCGTTGGTGATACCGTCGCTGAAATACTCCTGCTCAGCATCTCCGCTCAGGTTTTTGAAAGGCAACACGGCGATGGATGCTCTTTGGGAAAACGGCTGGGAGGTGGTGGGGCTTTCCCCCGGCTCGCCGGTCAGTGATCGCGCATGCATGATCACCCAATAGTAGAACCCGGCTCCCAGCAGGGCGATTGCAGCGGTTAACAAAAGATACGTACCGATCCGGGAGGATTTTTCTTTACTAGCCGGCGGTCGCGGGCGGCCGTTTTCTCCTGCCGGGTCCATCGCGACCTGGTAGACCCGAACCGGATCTTGGATATTTTTGACCGCCTGCTCGCCGGTGAACTCAAACTGAAACGGCAGCTTGTTTTTCACCTGGTCGTAAACGGTACCGGAAATTTGGATACCGCCGGGCGCTGCCAAACCTTCCAGGCGGGCGGCCACGTTCACGCCTTCACCGTAAAGCCGGCCATCTTCTTCGATCACATCCCCCAGGTTGAGGCCGATGCGAAAGCGCATGCGACGCTCTGCCGGAAGCTCTGCATTCCGGTGCGCCAGTTCCTGCTGGACGTCCCAGGCACAGCGCAGGGCATCCACCACGCTGGAAAACTCGGCCAGCAGGTTATCCCCGGGCGAGTCCACCACCCAGCCGCGGTGCTGCCCGATCAGATCGGACATAATTTGGCGGTAGCGTGTCAGCGTGAGGACAGTTTTCTCCTCGTCATCACCCATCAGTCGGCTGTAGCCGGCGACGTCGGCGCTCCAGATGGCACTAATCTTGCGGTGGTAGCTTCCCGGGTTCATATTGACTACTGAACGATAAAGGGGGCGGCTCCCTGCTCGCCGGCCAGAATTTTTTTGAGCACGTCCTCGATTTTGGTCTGGTTGGTCATGCCGGCAATCTTATCGTAGACGTTGCCCTCCTTGAAAAACAACAGCGTCGGTATGGATTTAATGCCGTATTTGGCTGCGGATTGCTGACTGTCGTCGGCATTGCATTTGACGAACCGGATCCGGTCGCTGTAGCTTTCAGCCAGTTTTTCAACCATCATACCAATGCCTTTACACGGTCCGCACCAGGGCGCCCAGAAATCCACCAGCACCGGCTTGCCCGCCTGCAGCACCTCGGCCTCGAAGCTGCTGTCGTCAATCTCCTGTATATTATCTGCCATATTGTTACTCCTTTCTTCTTTTTTCTTGCTTGAAGTCGTCTGCCATGAAAAGTATAACCGAATGACGAAAGTGCAAGGGATACGGCCTCGGCTTCTGCCCAAGCTGTGTGCAAGTCGAAAGTAGCAAAATATTGCTACGATTGAGCCCGGCCCGGCGGAGCCGGAATTGAAGATTGAAGATTGAAGATTGAAGATTTGTGGCATTCTATCTATTTTATTTCGGTGCCGTCGTCAAAACAGTGTTGTCAGATTAATAGATACAGCCGCAAAAATTTGGAATGATAGGATTCCTCAATTTTAGTTCATTTTAGTCATATTAAATTTTAGCTCATTTGCACCATTGAAGTAAAATGACACTATTAACACCGACAACAATTTGCCGATAAGACGCCACTAAGCGCCTAATACTATTAACAAATAACCATTAACTAATAACTAACTCCCCGCGGAGGTTGTATGAATTCACATGATCGCGTCAGAGAGGCATTGCTTTGCCGGATACCGGACCGCATCCCGAAAGCCCTGGGCTTTTTCGATCAGGACCTGGCGGCCATTGCCCCGACCGCGCCCGAGGACTACTTCGTTCTGGACATCCGTTATGCCGAGTTCGATCCGCCGGCCAATCAGGACACGTTTCGCCGCTATCTGGACACGCTGCCGCCGGACATCCATGTCGGCAACCCGGCCCAGCTGCGCACCTACCATGAATGGCAATACCACCCGCAGCGGGGCACCGCCCGGCCCCTGTCCGAAGCCCGCTCCTTAAAGGATCTGTTAAAATATGTTTGGCCGGACCTCTCAAATCCGAGCCGCCACGCAGGGCTCACGCAAAAGGTGCAGCGTTTTCACGACCAGGGATTTGCCGTGGCGGGAGCGCCGCCGCACCTGGGCGGTGAGCTGTTCGAAGCGGCCTGGCGCCTGCGGGGCTATGAAAATTTCATGCTCGATCTGGCGTGCCGCCACGAAATCGCCGACTACCTGCTCGATCAGCTGACCGCCATGTTAATCGAAAACGCGCCCATTTTGGCCCGGGCCGGGGTGGATATCCTGCTGCTCGATGATGACGTCGCCATGCCCACCGGCCTGATGATCGGCCCGGCCACCTGGCGCCGGCACTTCAAAGCGCGTCTGGCCCGGGTAATCGAAATCGCCCGGGAAGCATCACCGGATTTGTTGATCTTCTACCACTGCGACGGTGACTTCACCCGGCTCGTCCCGGACCTGGTCGACATCGGCGTGAATGTCATCAACCCGCTGCAGCCCGACTGCATGGATGCCGCCGCCATCAAGCGTGATTTCGGTGACCGGCTGGCCCTGTGGGGAACCGTCGGCAGCGCCTTGTTGTGGGACCGGGGAACACCGGACCAGGTCCGGTCGGAAGTCAAGCGCTGCATCGAGACTCTAGGACCGCATGGCCTGCTGCTGGCGCCGGCCTACGATATTGATTTTACGCCCTTTGAAAACATCGTCGCCTTCAATGAGGCAGTCGAAGAATATGGTCAAATGATTTAAAGCTAAATATTGAATCTACCACATAGTGTCATTATGTTGCATCTAGCGCATGAATTTTGAAAGCTGCGCATATCTCGGCTAACGACTATTGTTGCCGCATATCAATGACTGCATACCTCCTATATAAAGGATTAACATAATGACAAAAACTCTCGAAAAATTTTATATCAATGGAAAATGGGTTGCGCCGGCCGGCCCCCCGACTTATTTGAATGTTATCAACCCGGCCACGGAAGCACCATGCGGCCGCATTGCCCTCGGAACCAAAGAAGATGTTGGACTGGCGGTTCAGGCTGCCCGGGCGGCATTCGACGCCTGGTCGCAGACCTCCCTCGAGTCGCGTTTGATGATTCTGGGAAAAATTGCAGAAGGCATTAAAGACCGCTACGACGAACTGACCGAAGTCATCACCAAAGAAATGGGCGCCCCGCTATGGCTGGCCAAAAAAGCCCAGGTGGCTGCCGGCCTGGGGCATTTCGTCATGGCGGCGGAGGTCCTTAAAAAATTTCAATTTGAAACCCAGCTGAGATCCACCCGCATCGTGCGGGAACCCATCGGGGTCTGCGGATTTATCACGCCGTGGAACTGGCCGCTGAATCAAATTGCCTGCAAGGTGGCGCCGGCCCTGGCTGCGGGCTGCACCATCGTGCTCAAACCCAGTGAAATAGCACCGCTGAATGCCTGTATTCTGACCGAAATCATCCACGAAGCCGGCGTGCCCGCCGGCGTGTTCAACCTCGTCAACGGCGATGGCCCGACCGTTGGAGCGGCCCTGTCCTCCCACCGGGAGATTGATATGGTGTCCTTTACCGGTTCCACCCGGGCCGGGGTCCAGGTGGCCAAAACTGCCGCAGACAGCGTCAAACGGGTCACCCAGGAGTTAGGCGGCAAATCCGCCAATATTATACTTGACGACACAAACCTGGAGCAAGCCGTCAGCGGCGGTGTGCAAAGATGTTTCAACAATAGCGGGCAGTCCTGCAACGCGCCTACCCGCATGCTGGTGCCGGCAAGCTGGCACGCCAATGCCGTGGCAATCGCCGAGGCGGCCGCCGGGCAGATTCAGGTGGGCGATCCCATGGCCGCTGAAACCACCATCGGCCCGGTTGTCAGCCAAACCCAGTATGACAAGATTCAGGGACTCTTAAAACAGGGTTTGGCAGAGGACGCCCAAATGATCATCGGCGGACCGGGACGCCCCGACCATCTCGACATCGGATATTACGTTAAACCGACTATATTTGCCGGCGTGGACAATACCATGACCATTGCCCGGGAAGAAATTTTCGGCCCGGTGCTGTGCATCATTCCCTATCGGAATGAAGACGAGGCCGTGCGGATCGCCAACGACAGTCCCTACGGACTTTCAGGCTACGTATCGTCGAACGATCCCCAGCGTGCGCGCCGGGTGGCAGCCAGATTACGCACCGGCAATGTTCACCTGAACGGCGCCGGAGCGGACTTCCAGGCGCCTTTCGGCGGCTACAAACAGTCCGGCAACGGCCGCGAATGGGGTGAGCACGGTCTGGCGGAGTTTCTGGAGACCAAGGCGATCATGGGGTGGAACGGCTGATTGCCAGAAGAAGGTTATTAGTTATCAGTTATTGGTTATTGGTTTGAAAGGGATATTAATCTAAACCGGATATACCGGAAATTGCCACAAAGCCACTAAGACACAAAGAAAAACAAATTATATTAAGTTAACTTCGTGCCTTGGTGTCTTGGTGGCGAAATAATTAGATTTGATCAATCTTTCGCAAATATGATTTAATTTCAATAATTATGCACTAATCGTAGACTTGATGTACGGGAAATTCTCCTGAAATCGGCAATATTATAATTCGACTAACGAATAACCAATAACAAATAACGCAGCGCCATTTGAGCATCTTTCGCCTCATTCGGCTCAATTATTTACCGCGATGCACTGCTGCAATCCCTTGGGCCAGCTGCCGGCTGAGGGAGCCCAGGGTCCGGCTTTTGGCGGCGACATAGGCATCATAGTCATCCCCCCGGGTGGGCTCCCGGATAAAAGATTTGCGCACCAGCAATGGTCGCCGGGAATCCCGGCCGGTGATGGTCCAGGTGGCCTCCAGTTGGGCGAACTGTCCCAGGCGGCCGTCGAAGGCATGGACTTCCAGATAGACGCGGTAGTCCGGATCAAAGTAGTCTTCCCACGGGTACGCCACCACCAGGTTGGATTGCAGCAGGGCCGCGAGATTCTGGGTCACAGCCCTTAGAATATCTTCGTAAATCGAACCGGCCCACCGATGGAATTCATCCACATTGATTTTATGGGGACCGATGCGGGTGACGATCTGGGGCCGGTCGATAAACTTGGGGATTTGCAGCGGACCCACACCGACGGCAAGCTTGCTGTCCGACCCGGTGACCTTCTTCGCCGCGGCAACGGATGGCTGCGGCGATAGGGTATAAAATTCCACCGGCGGCGTGGAACTGCGGCATCCGGCCAGCAAAACCAGCACCAAAACAATCGGCAGACCGATGTTGTGAAGGCATCTGTTGGTCATCATCGTCTTTTTCCTTTCCCGTAAATCAATGCATCCGGATTGCGCTCAAGGTAATCAGCCATCAGCCGGATCGACCGGGCCGCCCCGGTAAGCTCTTTCAAGACCCGCATCAGCTCGTAGTACAACGGTGAATCCTTGCTGACGGAGATCTTGATGGCACTCAAGGTGGCCTGGGCATCTTTCAGGGTGGCGTCCAATTCGGGCACGACCGTCCGATCGAAATTTTGAACCAGCTGACGGGTATGTTTCAGCGTCGTATTCAGGTTGGCAACCGCCGACCGCAATTCCGGGGCAATCACCTCGTTCAGCGTCGCGGCAAATTGCTGGGCCTGGTTGAGCGCCCGGTTCAGAGCGGTCAGGGCTTCCTGCAGTTCGGCTGAATTGACCAGGCGTTTGGCGCCCTGGACCGTGTCCCGCAAATCATTGCCGATTTGTTCGATGGGCAGTTTCTCGAGCTTTTTGAGCAGGTGCGTCAAACTGGTGGTGATTTCTTCAATGGAAGTCGGCACCGTCGGCATCTGCGGGTAACGGCCCTCCCAGTTTATTTGCGCCGGCTCGGCGTTCGGATGAAAATCCAGGTCGACATACAATTGCCCGGTAATTAGGCTGCCGGTTTTAAGCTGGGCTCGCAGCCCCTGTTCCACCAGGTAATCATTTTGCCATTTACGGTCGGATTCCTGCGTCTCGCCGACAACTTTGATGCGCTCCTGCTCGATTTCAATCAGCACCGGAATCAGAAAGACCTTCTTATCGGCATCATACTCCATGTTGATATCCAGCACCTGGCCAACAGGAATGCCGCGAAATTCAACGGGCGAGCCCACTGTCAGTCCCCGGATGGAGCCTTCAAAATGCAGCAGCCAACGGGATTTGTCGGTGTAGGTTTTGTCGAAAATACGTTCTCGGGATTCATAAAGCTGAAAGTCGTGGCCGTCTTCGGCCAGGTCGCCCGGCTCCAAGTTGGCTGGAGTGTCGAAGGCGATTCCGCCGACTAAAATGGTCACCAGGGATTCCGTATTGACCCGGATGCCGCCGGCATCCACGGCAAAATCCAAACCGCTGGCATTCCAGAAGCGGGTGTTTTGATAAACCAGTTTGTCAATGGGATCATTGATGAAGATCTTGATCGTTACCGCCTCGCCGTCCGGTTGTAGTTCGTATGCGATCACCTGGCCCACCTTGATTTGGCGAAAATAAACCGGTGCGCCGATATCCAAAGACCCCAGGCGCGAGGCATGCAGGATATAGTGACGGCCCGGCAAATCGGTGGTCACCACCGGTGGGGTTTCCAGACCGACAAATTGGGTACCGGGCAATCCCGGTTTGCCGGGATCCAGGCCGATGTAGGCCCCCGAAAAGAGGGTGCCGAGCCCGGAGACCTGGCCGGCCGCAACCCGGGCCCGCAAGATCCAGAACCGGGTGTTGGCCGATAAAAACTCTTTGGCCTCTTTGACCAGCTCGGCCGTCACCAGCACCCGGGAAAGGTCGGGCGTCAGACGAATTTCGGTCACCTGACCCAATTCCACGTCCTTGTATTTGATCTTGGTTTTGCCGGCTTCAAGTCCTTCGGCCGATTTAAATGAAATGCTGATGGTCGGACCTTTTTCCGACAGGGTTTTATAAACCAGCCATCCTCCGATCAGCACCGCGATCAGCGGGACAAACCACACAATCGATATCTGATGCTTGCGGCCTGAGACGACCGCTTCAGGCAGTTCATGTTCTTCTTCTACGGGCGAATTTTCTTCACTCACTAGCACTCTCCTTGGCATCCCATATCAGTCTGGGATCAAAGCTCATGGCGGCAAACATGGTAATCACGACGACGGCTGCAAAGAACCCCGCCCCCGGACCGGCCTTGATGGTTGCCAGGCTGCCCAGGTTGACAAGGGCGACCAAAATCGTGACCACGTATATATCAACCATGGACCAGCGGCCGATGGCTTCGGTAATGCGATAAAGCCGGGTGCGGTCTTTGGGTCGCCAGGCGGATTTGCGCTGCACGCTGACCAGCAAATACCCGAGGATGAGCAGCTTCACCATGGGCACCAGAATACTGGCAACGAAGATGACCAGCGCGATGGGCCACATGCCGGTGGCAATAAAGTAGATCACACCGCTCATGATTGTGTCCGCCTGGGACTTGCCGAAAGACAAAACAATGGTAACGGGCAGCAAATTGGCGGGAATATAAAAGATAACCGCCGCGATCACCAGGGCCCAGGTTCGTTTCAGGCTGTTGGGCTTGCGTTGATGCAGGGTCGAACCGCACCGCGGACAAAGCAGAGATTCTCCGATTTGCGAAAAGTTGATGCGGCAAAGCAGCTGGCAGCTATGGCAGCTGATCCGGGAGGCATTGCGCGCGGTAAACGGAATCGACTTCATCGCAGCTTCTCCCAGCGTTGCCATATTTCGTGGGGATCCAGGGAAACGGTGGCCGCTGCCAGCACCAAAATCAGGAAAAAAAAGGAAAAAATGGCAATTCCTGGAACAATCTGGGCCATTTTGGCAAGCTTCACGACGGATACCAATATCCCCAGCATGAAAACCTCCATCATGCTCCAGGGCTGCAAACTGCGCACAAATCGGAAGATGGGTGCAAACTTGGGCGGTATTCGGTCATGCCGCAAGGGCAGCAGCAGGTAAATCATTCCCAGCAGTTGGGCCAGGGGCGCCAGGACGGTGGTGAGCAGAACTACCACTGCCAGCCCCTGCATGCCCTGGGTGTAAAGCGCGGTTATCCCCGTAATCAAATTGGTTTGATGAAGTTGGGAATCCGTTTTCAGGGCCAGAAACGGAAACGAGTTGGCCAGCATGAATAGTACCAAGCCGGCCAGCGAGAGCGCCAGGGTTCGTTCCAGACTGTTGGGTTTATGGCGGTATAAAACGGATCCGCAGCGGGTACAATTTGCAATTCCTTTTTTAGGCAGCGGTTTGACCCGGTGAATTAAATCGCATTCGTGACAGGCGATCAAGGCGTCCATTTAGTATTCCTCAAATACCGGTATTGAGAATTGCCCATCAACACCGACAACCATGGCAGGCTATAGGGCCTTTTAGGGCACTCAACCGGAATGTGCCAAATCAGGGATCGATCGAATCCATAAGGCGGCACCACCGTTTGATCAATTTTTTCAAATGACTCTTAATTGTAAATAGTAAATGACAGTTCTGTCAAGAAAATTGGGGATTTACGCCTGCTCGTGGAGGGGCTGAAAGCAGCATATGACAGGGATATCACAACGTAAAATAAATGGTTGATGACTGAAACCACAGAGTTCAGGTAGCAGGTGGCAGGTGTCGGAGAACAGATGGCAGATGACAGATGACAGATGACAGATGACAGAAGTCAGATGACAGATGACAGAAGTCAGATGACAGATGACAGAAGTCAGATGACAGATGACAGAAGTCAGAAGTCAGATGACAGATGACAGAAGTCAGAAGTCAGATGACAGATGACAGATGACAGAAGTCAGAGAACAGATGGCAGATGACAGATGACAGATGATAGATGACAGATGGCAGATGACAGATGACAGAAGTCAGAGAACAGATGGCAGAAGTCAGATGACAGATGACAGAAGTCAGATGACAGATGACAGATGACAGAAGTCAGATGACAGATGACAGAAGTCAGATGGCAGACCCGGGGGCACTGCGCGCCTCTTATGAAACAGTATATTCAAAACCATCCAGATATATGTTAACGGTTTCGAAATCGCTTTTTTATAGGCTACAGCACCGGTTAATTATCTAATTTCTTAGCCAATTCGACGAAAAAACCGATGGATTCCGGGTTGGCCATGGAGTCGAGGTTGACGGCCTCCTCCAACGGGACACCGGCCAGGATTTTCTTTACCGGCACCTCGAGTTTCTTGGCATTTAAGGTTCGGGGAACCGCGCTGATCGCGTAAATAACATCGGGAATATGACGCGGCGATAACCGGCTGCGGATGCGGGTATTGATCTTTTTTTCCAGATCTTCATTCAGCTCGGCGCCGTCTGCAAGAACCACAAAGAGCGGCATCAGATATCCCCCGTTGGGGATTTCCAGCCCGATAACAAGGCTGTCGTCGACTTCAGCAAGGTCCTCTACCACAGAATAGATTTCGCTGCTGCCCATGCGCACCCCCAGGCGATTGATGGTAGAATCCGAGCGGCCCAGGATGACCCCGCTGCCCCGGTCGGTAAACCGGACCCAGTCGCCATGCCGCCAGACACCCGGGTACATATCAAAATAGCTTGCCATGTAGCGGGCGCTGCCGGAATCGTTCCAGAGATAAAGCGGCATGGACGGCATGGGTTCGGTGATGACTAATTCACCGACCTCATCAACCAGCTCCGTCCCGTTTTCATCGAAGGCCCGGGCATTGACTCCCAGGCAGCGACATTGCAGTTCACCAGCCCGGACGGGCAGCAGGGGACAGGCGCCTAAAAACCCGGTGCACGGATCGGTGCCGCCACTGGTGGAGCCCAGCAAAACATCACGCTTGACCCGTTCATAAACCCATTTAAAACCTTCAACCGGCAGTGGTGAACCCGTCGAGCCGATCGCATTGAGGCTTTGGAGATCGAATTTTTCCCCCGGTGCCAGACCGGCCTGCATACATCCGGTTAAAAACGCGGCACTGGTGCCGAAAAAATTGATTTTGGCCCGGGCGACAAGGTCCCACAACACGTCCAAATCAGGATATCCCGGGCTGCCGTCATACAAGACGGGTGTTGCACCCTGGAGCAGGCTGCCCTGCAAGATGTTCCACATCACCCAACCCGTAGTGGAAAACCAGAAAAAACGATCACCCGGTCCGATATTCATATGCAGACTGGAGAATTTCATAAATTCCAACAATATGCCGCCGTGTCCATGGACCAGGCCTTTGGGCAGTCCGGTGGTTCCGGAAGAGTAAACCACCCACAAGGGATGGCTGAACGGCACCTGGTCAAATGCAAAATCGCGATTTTCGTGGCTGGAGATCTCGTCCCACATGAACACCCGGTCCAGCCCATCCGGCTTGGCGTCCGAATTCAAGTAGGGAACCAGTACCGTTTTTTCCAGAGTAGGCAGCGACCGTTGGAGATCGCCCAGGGCCGGCAGCAGATCAAAGGAATTATCGCCGTATGAGTATCCGTCTACGGCTAACAATACCCGCGGGCCGATTTGGTTGAACCGGTCGATTACGCTGCGGGTGCCGAAATCAGGCGAACAGCTCGACCAGACGGCCCCGATGCTGGCACAGGCCAGAAAAGCGACCAGCGTTTGAGGGATATTCGGCATGTAGGCGACGACCCGGTCGCCCCGCTTGAGTCCCAGGTCACGCAGGGCGGTTGCCAGAGAAGTGACCTGCCCATAAAGTGTTTGCCATGAGATCTCGGTCAAGGGCGTTGTTTCCGATTGAAACAGCAGGGCCGGGCGGGATGACATGTGCCGAAACACGTGTTCGGCATAGTTCAACTCGGCCCCGGGAAACCAGTCGGCCCCGGGCATTTTACGCTCGGGCAATGTGCCCGAGTAGGGTTTTGAAGCCTGGATGTCGAAAAAATGCCAAAGGGATTGCCAGAAAGCTTCGATATCGGTCACCGACCATTGCCAGAGACTGTCGTAGTCTTTGAAGGACAATCCCTGCTCGGATTCAAGCCACCGCAAGTATTGCGTGATGGCAGCCCGGTTTTTTGAATCATCCGTGGGTTCCCAAAGAATGGTACCTTCCCTGACAGATTGCGCTCCCATGGCATCCTCCCAACCCGGACAAGCCGGAGTAAAAAAATTGAAGATTGAAGATTTTGCGCAAAACCGATTTGCTAACTGTCTGACTCTGCCGTTCTGATTCTTTTTGATGTCCTTTAGCATCATATTATTTGACACACAAGGTTAACAGAAACTATACTCTCTAACTCTTCAAGCTTCAAAAGAGATAGATAGAACACTTAATTTTAGATCATTTTAGTTCATTTCCAATTTTAGATCATTTTTTACAACAACAGGAAACTGAAAATGAAACCACCCATCGTCATTATTGGTATTGGAGAATTAGCGAGTGTCTTTGCCAGGGCTTTTTTGCGCACAGGTTACCCGGTGTACCCGGTAACCCGTGGTATGAGTATGGCGCAGGAGGCGGAAGACCTGCCGGAACCCCAAATGGCTCTGATAGCTGTGGCCGAAAAGGATTTCACTGAAGTCATGCTAACCATTCCGGCGAGCTGGCGCAATCGACTCGTCCTGATGCAAAACGAACTGCTTCCCCGCGACTGGCTGGCCCATGGGATAGATACACCCACCGTCATTTCGGTCTGGTTCGAAAAAAAGAAGGGCATGGACTATAATCCGCTCATGCCGTCGCCGATCTACGGACCGGCGGCTGATTTATTGGCACGCGCCCTGGCAGAAATCGAGATCCCCTGTCGCGTATTGAGCACCCCCGACGACCTGGTCTTTGAATTGGTGCTGAAGAACGTATTCGTGTATACCATCAATATTGCGGGGCTGGTGCTCGATGAAGGCACAACCACGTCGATGCTCTGGCAGCAGCACGAGCAATTAACGCGGGATGTGGCCGCTGACATCATCGTATTGCAGGAAGACGCAACGGAAATATCCTTTTCACGCGATGCACTGATGGAAGGATTGCAAAAAGGAATCAATGGCGATCCGCATCACAAATGCAGGGGACGCGCGGCACCCGGCCGCCTGGCACGGGCGATTGACGCAGCGGATCGCGCCGGCATCGATATTCCGACGATCAGAGATATAAATCGGCGCTTGTGAAAAAACGAATGTCGAATGTCGAAATAATGTATTCTGTCCTTTTAAAAAAACAACTATAAAAGACTTCCATGCATCATGAATTTCAGACCGAAATTGAGCATGCTGAGCCATGGGGATGTGGAGCGCATCATTGACGGCGCCTTTGAAGTGCTGGCCACCGCCGGGGTCAAGATCATCCACGAGGAAGCCCTCCGAGTCCTCAGTGATCACGGCGCCGCAGTGGATTTCTCCAGCCGGATTGCCACCCTACCCCGGGACCTCATTGAAAAATGTTTAAAAACCGTGCCGGCCGCCCTGGAGTTCTATGATTATGATGGCCATAAAACAATCCGTGCGGCCGGCGATTCGGTCAATTTTGTGCTGGATTCCGCACCGGTATTTGTGCTTGACTCTGAAACCCGGGAAATCAGGGGCGCTAAAACCAGGGACATGGTCGAAATCATAAAGCTGGTGGAAAACCTGGACCATGTCGCCTGCATGACCGCCTGCGTCGTCCCCGAGGATGTGCCGATCAGCCTGGGTGATGTCATCCGCTTTCACCAGACCTTGCTGTATTCGAGCAAGCCGATCTTTGGCGGCGCATTCTCAATCGACGGGCTGCTGGTTGAAATTGAGCTTTTGTCCATCTTGGCGGGAGGCAAAGCGCCAATGGAGAAAAAACCACGGGTCCTGATGGCCGCCAATCCGTCGGCGCCCCTGATGTGGACCCACACCTCGGCCGGCAACCTGGTCGACTGTGCCAAGCACAACATCCCCCTGATGATCATTCCGATTCCCTTGAGCGGTGGAACGACACCGGTGACCCTGGCCGGCACCATGGTCGAGCACACCGCCGAATGCTTGAGCGGAATTGCCATCAGCCAGTGTATCCGCAGCGGCGCACCCATCATTTATGGCGGGGGCGCCACGGCCCTGGATATGGTGGAAGGCATCAACGCCGAAGGGGCCATCGAAACCAAGATGATGGCGGTTGCCAACAATGCCCAGATCGGCAAATATTTCAATTTGCCGACCGCCGCCAATTGCGGCCGCAATGATGCCGAAATGTTCGACGCCCAGGCGGCGACTGAATCGGGCTTCGGCATGCTGCTGGGCGCCCTGGCAGGCATCAACCTGATTCGCGGGGTGGGAATGCTGGACCACGGCGGCGCCGTCTCCATGGAAAAAATGATTTTCGACAACGAAGTCTGCGGCATGATTCACCGGCTGATTGACGGCATAACCATTACCGATGAAACCCTGGCTGTCGATGTGATTAAAGAAACCAATTTCGATGCGAGTGGCATCCTCGGTTCCGATCATACCTTTGACTGGTTCCAAAAAGAACTATTGGTGCCATCCAGAGAAATCATCGGCCGGACCAGCTACACGAAGTATGCGGAGGAGGGCCGCCGGCAGATGTTTGAACGCGCCCGGGATAAAAAACACGAGATCCTCGAGGGCTATAGAGCACCGGCGATCGATGCGCACACGCTGGATGAAATGCAGCGAATACTCACCGAATATGCGGCCCGCAAAGGCGAAGAGATTCCGGAGTTCATATTCAGCACTGAGGCGTTCTGAAAATTTCCGTGGCTAATATGTGGAAAATTGGCTCCGGCGGATCAGCAAATGCCCAGAAAAGGGTTTCAGGTGTCAGGGGGGATCAATGACGAATGACGAATGTCGAATGTCGATTGATCCGAAGGCGGAGTGGAATCGCTTCACTCGGCCGTTTAAAATAGACAGAATACATCATTCGATGTTCGATGTTGGACGTTCGATGTTCGATGTTCATTAGTTTCTTTCCCGATAAAATTGATCACACCGCGGCCAGCGGTGTTGCCGACACCTGACACCTGACACCTGAAACCCGACACCCGACACCCGACACCTTCTTTGCAGTCGGCTTAATCCGCTTTCTCCAAAATTGCCTTGGCCTTGGCAACGTTATCCCGCGCCTTTTGATTAGCCGGGTCGATTTGCAGGACTTTCCGCCACGCTGATATCGCCTGGTCCAACTTGCCCTGCATGGCCAGGGCCACCCCCAAATTATTGCGGGCTTCCAAATCATCCGGCACCAATGCCAGCACCCGGGTGTAGTGCCGGATGGCGTCGTCGATTAGCCCGCGCTTATGGTAGATATTGGCTAGATTAAAGTGGGCATTGGCGAAACCTGAATAGATTCGAATAGACTTCTTATAATTATCTACTGCTTTATCGGTGCTGCCGAGTTGGTCGTAAGCCACTCCCAGATTGTAATAGGCTTTAAAGTGATGCGGCATCAACTTCACCGCCGTCTCATATTCCGCGATAGCTTCCTCGAACCGCCCCTGTTCCTGGTAGGCACGTCCTAAAGATCCATGGGCCACGCCGCTGTCCGGCGACTGGACCACGGTTTTGGACCACAGCGTATAGCCATCCTGCCAGTCACGGTTGCGGGCAATGGTTGTGTTGGCGTAGACAGCGGCGATAGACAGTACCACGAACAGGGTGCCCGTGGTGACGGCCACCTCCCTTGCTGTCAGACGCCGGGCAATGCCATAGATGATAACCGGCACCACAAAACAAAAACCGATTACCGGAATATACAGGTACCGCTCAGCAAAGGGGTTGAATATTTGAACCAAATTGTAAACCGGAAAAAGTGTGATAACAAACCACCAGATGCCAAAAAAAATTTCTTTGCTGCGTTTGAATAGAAAAAAGCTGAAAACAACCAGTCCCACCATTAGAAAAAAACCGGCTAAATGAGTAATTTCGAAAAATGACCTGGGATACGAAAACACATGTTCGACATTTAAATCATGGGGGGCAAGCGCCAGCTTGACGAAGCTTAAAAGGTGATTCGGCAAATAAAGCAGCCTTTCGAGCAGGCTTGCAAAGTGCGGTTTAACCCCGTCGCCCTGATGGGTAATCAGGACAAAGCGTAGCATCAGGTAAAACAGGCTGACAGCGGCATATCCCAGGTAAATGAGCCATCTGTCCTTAAGGGTGCTGAGCACATATTTCACTGACAGCGACTGCCCCTTGCCTGCCCGAAATGTCAGGTCATAAAGCATTGCGATCGGCAACAGGGTAATCGCCATTTCCTTGGCCAACATACCGCAGAAGTAAAAGACCAGCGACAAAAAATACGCGACGCCGGCAGCCGCTCTATCTACGCGCTTAATGTATAGGATCAATGCCAGCAGAAAGAAAAAAGCCGTCAGCAGGTCCTCGTTAAAGGCGATGCAGTTAACCGCCTCGGCCAGGGCCGGATGACAGGCAAATAAAATCGCGGCCAGCAGGGCCTTGAACCGGCCGCCGTTCAGCAGGGAAATTAAAACGTACACCAAAACAGTATTCAGCGCGTGCAGCACGACGCTGCTGAGGTGAAAATAAAAGGGATCTAGTCCCGCCAGGGAGTGGATCAAAAAATAAGAAAGGGTTGCCAGCGGCCGGTAGCTGGCTTCACCGTTGGCGATGGTAAAATAGGAATTGCTGAAAAAGGCCGGCAGGCTGCTGCCTAAATTGTCGATATGCCTGTTTTCAACGATGACCGCATAATCATCAAAGACAAAGCCGTTCGATAACGAGTTATAGTAAACCGCCAGGCTGATGATAACCAGGATGGCAATCGGCAGCAGGTTGCCGGCGGCCAACCGGGACGAAATGGCACGAGCTTGGCCGGAGGGGCTGCCGGGGTCAACATGTTGTTTCGAATACATGGCTATGCGCTTATCATGAGATCAGTTATAGATCAACGGAGTATGTTGATTGCAGATTGCGGATTGCGGATTTGGGATTTTGGAATGATTGATATTTTGATATAGTCGATTGCATTTAAGTTTGAGTAACACACGAAAATCAATTGAAACCGGTAAGAACCTCATAAAGTATTAATCAAAAAGCATAAAATAAATATTCCGCCTGATTTTCAATTCTACCGGATTCTTCGGATTTCACTGAATGATGTTTAAACTTAGATCTGATAATTTTAGGGGCGGAATAATCGCGGAGGACAAATACTATGCAGCAGGACTGGATTAAAGCCCTTGGTCAGATGACATATGGCATCTATGTGTTGACGAGCAGCCACCAGGATGATTTCAACGGCATGATCGCATCCTGGGTGTCTCAGATATCCTACGACCCGCTGCTGGTCATGGTGGCCGTGCATCCCAATCGCTATTCGCACCAATTAATTGAAAAAAACGGCAGCTTTGCCCTGCACGTGATTGATCGGCGGCAAACCGAGTTTTTGGCCCGGTTCAAGGGGCCCGATCCAAAATCCAAATTTTCATCGGTTCGGTGGCAGCGGGGAAAAACCGGCTGCCCCATACTGAAGGACTGCATGGCCTACCTGGAATGCAAAGTCAAGGCACGTTACGTCCCCGGCAATCACACCCTGTTTTTGGGGGAGGTGGTCGATGCCGGATCATTTACCGATGGAACGCCGTTTACTACCTTGGATTATAGCGGCGTGTATTTGGGAAAAGAATGAATTTAAAACGGCCAAATTACAGGAATAAGTAAGCTCCCCAGCACCAATACCAGCAGGTTGAGCGGTATGCCCAGTTTCAGGTAGTCACTGAAACGATAGCCGCCGGGACCGTATACCAGCAGATTGGTCTGGTACCCGACCGGCGTGGCAAAGCAGGCACTGGCACCGAAGCATACGGCCATGATAAACGGCTTTGGCTCAACCCCCAGTCCCAGAGCAGTGGAAACGGCAATCGGAAACAGCAGCACGGCCGTAGCATTGTTGCTCAGGATCTGGGTGCTGACGCTGACCAGCAGAACAAAGCCCCCGAGCACGAATTGCGGCGAGAAGCCGGCAAATAATTTCAGATAGGCCTCGGCATACAACTGGCTGGTGCCGGTTTTTTCCATGGCAACCCCTAGAGCCAGGGTGCCGGCGATCAACAGCAGCACATCACCCTGCACCGACCGGTAGGCATCCCGCATCTGGAGACAGCCGGTGACAATCATTAAAAATACGGCGGTCAGAGCACATACCATGATATCCGCCAGACCGGTGCTGGCCGCAATTAGCAGACCGGTGAAAATCAGGCCGGCCTTCCAGGCTTTTCTTTTTTGTACGATTTCATGGTGCACGTCTTCGGCAATAATAAAATCCACCCCGTCGCGCATCCGATCCAGTTTATCCCCAAAGCACCAGATCAAAACAATGTCGCCGACCCGCAGCCGCACGTCACGAATCTGCTTTTCCGTGAAATGCAGACCGCTTCTTTTGATGGCAATGATATGAATGTCGGGGTCACGCTGAAGCCGGGACTCCAAAAGCCGTTGTCCCAGCAAAGCTGACTGGGGCGGAATAATCAGTTCCACCACGATCGACTCTTTTTTGCCGGGGCCGAAATTCAAATCTTTTTCGGTAAGCGGCAGTTCAACGTCATCATGATCGATGATTTCAACCAGATCGTTGGCCGATCCTTTGACCAGCAGCAGGTCATCGGCGGCAATCGTTACGGCATCGCGCGAAGGATGGAAAATATGCGAATACCGGATCAGCTCAATCACCTCGAGCCCCGGATAATCCGCCGCAAACACCTGGCCGGGATCCTGCCCGATCAATTTGCTGCCGCGCGGAACCGCCAACTCTGCCAAGTAGCGGCGGTGCTCGCTGTCTTCAATTTCGCAGGTGGGGTTTAACAGCGACGGCATGAAACGCGGTGCGGCAAACATCAAAAAGGCGATCCCGGCGACGGCGATCAGAATTCCCAGGGCCGAGAGTTCAAACATGCCGATGGCGCCGTGGCCCTGCCGGGCACTGATGTCACTGACGATGATATTGGTCGACGTTCCGATGAGCGTGCAGGTGCCGGCGAGAATGGAGGCGTAAGATATGGGTATCAAAAACTTTGACGGACTCAGATCGAATTGGCAGCACATTCTCATCACTACCGGAATGAACAGGACCACCACCGGCGTGTTGTTGATGAATGCGGACGCCACCGCCACGGTCAGCAAAATCACCAGCAGGGCCAGTTTGAAATTGCCGCGCGCCAGTTGAATTACCTGCTGCCCGATAAAGCCCACGGCGCCGGTTCGAATCATGCCCTTGCTGATTAAAAACATGGATCCGACCGTAATAACGGCCGGGTGGGCAAACCCGGCCACGGCTTCCGCCGGGGTGATGATGCGCAATATCACCAGAACCACCATAAGGCCGATGGCCGTCAAATCGACCGGGACCTTTTCGGTGACAAACAGGTATAAGGTGACAATCAAAATAGCCGAGACAATCCAAATCGACATAACCGCTCCGAGGTTTCAGATAAGGTGTTCCACAAACAATTACCACTTTAGTGGCTATATTTTAGGATCCCATCATTTTTGCGCAGGATTTTGGTCGTATCCAGATTAAATAACTAACTAACTTTATCGATTTAATTTAAAACGGGTCTATCTACCATTTAAAGGATTAATTTAAGGCGATGTCTTCGAGTCCCCATGATTTGGTTCTGCGTAGCCGGATTCCGGAAAGCCTCATAATGAGGATAATCATCATATCGATAGTGGGGATC
>Ga0209367_1000358_pt1 | contig 42698 bp, 26 predicted proteins | sample WorMetLIZISLAND2_FD_187412 | JGI IMG/M metagenome (GOLD analysis project Ga0209367, IMG submission 187412) | Marine gutless worms symbiont microbial communities from Max Planck institute for Marine Microbiology, Germany - Olavius geniculatus... ... | reverse complement strand
ACTGCTAATATCGGTGTTCAGTGTTTTGTTTTATTGACTAAACTTATCTGTCGATAGTATTAAAATGATGTGCGGCTGCTCAAGCTAAGTTGCAGTGCTCGATGTGTCCGCCGCCATTCTTGATAACAGCTTCAAGACGTCGACGCCATTCATTGATGCTGTTATCAATGAGACGCTGTAAGAGTTTTTGCCACTCGGTGACTATCGCTCGCTTCAGTTCTTCCACCGTCTTGAACTGTCGTTGGTGGTAGACTCGTCGCTGAAGAGCACCCCAAATATCGTAATCCACGGGATTAAGATCAGGGCTATTTGGAGGTTACATGTGAGGTTCAATGAAGTTGATGTGCTTTTTTTCAGATAGTTTATCGTGGTCCGGGCGGTGTGCGCTGGCGCTCCATCCTGCTGCAGTGTCCACCTGTACAGTGTTTGTTTTGCTAGGTAATGTGGTTACACAATAAAGTTGCGGTGGGTGGAAGAACTTCACGTTTACGTGCCATAAATGTCTGCTTGTAACAGTAAAAGAATGGTTACAATCGGTGCTGAATTACCGAAGTTATCCCAAAAATAAAACTGGGTATCCGGTTTTTGGACCACCCTGTATAACGTCACGTTCACATATTGAGCCTGTAAGTAACAAAGCAAGAGGAGGACTTCAGTAGCAGAGGCAAATGCGAATATTCTTGTGCTAAAATCACGCAATAAACTTCAACTTAATGCTAATTAAAACAAAAGTTCTTGTAAAAACGCAAAATCACGGTATTTTGGCTAAATCACGCCATTTGCCGAATTTTCGTGTTTCCGTGATTTTCTACTGTCCCTAGGCGTAATGTAACAATTTGGAGTAGGCCTATCTGCGTTTTACACGGTAGTGCGTTGCTATAATTGTGGACAGCGAGTGTACCTCACATAATTTTATCGTCTTGGCTATCTGTTTGCCAAAAATTATCAAATTTGGTGGAGATGTGACGAAGTTCTGACAAAAACAAGTTGGGTCATTTTTTGGCACACTTTGTACATAACTCTGTATGCATTTCTACTCGACGTAGAAATCCGTCTTACGGAGCGTTTGCAACGTCATCTGCCATATGAAATTACACAGGTGGGCGCATCCCACCTTATGCTCAACTACTCTATTGAAGATGAAGTTTGGGCCCGGAGTAAACGAATCCTTGACCAACCGTTACAGATTAACCACGTATCACACCACTCACTGAGCACGCCGCCGAAGTAGGTTTACGGCCAGGGCTGGAACAAGAAATCTGAGCTAATGCTCATCAGACGCGCGAGAGTTTATAGCGCAGTTTCTGTTCGCAGGTATTATTGGTCTGTCTCCATCCATTTCGTCGCAATTTACTCTTTTGCAGCCAAAAATCGCTATAAACCTCTATTTTTAGGGTTCAAGGTCAATCAAGGTATTTTTGGAGGGGGTTCCCCTCTTTGACAACCGCGTGCGCAGGCCTCCTTGAACCTATAGAGGGTCCGGACTAGGATTGCTAAAATCTACATTTAATGCTGAAAAGTTCATACACAGGTTGTTTTGGTCTATCTCCAGCCATTCTTGAAATGCATTTCGCAGCCCGAAATCGCGACAAATTCACTAAAAACCCCTATTTTGGGGTTCATGGTCATTTGAGGTCATCGATGTTGACATTCCTAAGAAGTTCGTCCACAGTGCTAGCAGCATGTCTGCGCCTATCTGCAGCCATTTTCACGTTAAAACGAGCCAATAACGGTAGAATAACAGCTTTTAAAGGGGTGCCTTTATTTATCCCCCTCATTCATGGGGACCCTTTTTACCAGTGATATGAAATTCTGTCACGAAATACTAGAGACACTAAGCTATCATGTGGTGAAAACCAGAAGTCTCTATCTCACATGGTCTTGGAACGGAACCGAGACGTGACAGACACCAAGACAGGCACCAAGAGACAGAATTACCATAGCTAATATGCGTTATAGTGGCTAGTTATCGAGTGTGAAAAACCTAGGTTTTTAAACAAAAATGTTTAGGTTTTGGTTTTAGGTTTTATAGGTTTTAAAGGTTTTTTGGTTTAGTGTTCAATGAACACCGTGCACAAAATTACGACCCAGGAAAAACATGTTATAGGCCTCTCTTATGACTACGGCACAGCTAAGCCTAAACGACACAATGACATAATTGACGTCATAACTTAAAAATCACAATTAAAATATGCTCTAGGTCTATTGTAATAAATTTCACAGCAAAATGAAAACTAACAATTTAAAATGAAACTTTTGAGATTTTTAAGGTTTTCTTTTTTAAAAACTTTTTTAAAAAACTAGGTTTTTCGGACCAATTTTCGAGCCCTGAGTACGGCGCAGACGAGGTTAAATTACTACGACGTGGGAAAATTGACGTGCGTCACCGTCGACGCCTGCGTGTCTCGTTACGCCAATAGACCGCGCAGGCTGAGCTGCTGCTGTGCTGCTACAACAGCTGCGAGTGCCGTCATTTGTGACGCAACATTGAACCGTGCTACGCGCAGCGAGATCGTCACGTCACAGCCGTAAAACAGTCGCGAAAGGACGTCTTCTGTTGATGCGGTTGACCCGAGGTCTTGCGTAGTCAAACAGATTTCAACGCTGCTGCAGTCTGAGATGGGAAGGCGCCACCACGCTTTGGTATTCGGTCGTTGCTGCGTTGAATAACAGCGTATTTTTCATCGTTGTTCACGCACAGGTGTGTCGTCGTTGGTTATCGTCATCTGTACGTCTAATCTAGGTAAGCAAGTTCTAATCACTTAACGCAATACTATCCGGACGAATTTCATGATATAGGCTTGATTTAGTTTTTGAGTTCATGGCTGCTGTCGTAACGATAAACCCAGAACGATGTATAAGATGTATATTGTGACCGGATGACGGCAGTCAACCATGTCAGCCACTTACTCACGACGTGTTCCAGGCAGCTTTGTGCGCTGCGGGTCCTGCGAGCGCACGGATTACCTCGCGAATCAATTTGCGATGTCGCCCGAGCCACAGTGATTTCCAGATTGACCTACTGCTCGCCAGCCTGGTCAGGCTTGTGCTCCGCTGCTGACCGGGCGCGGCTGAATGCTGTGCTGAGGCGCTGCCGACGTCTCGGGTACCTGGACGACAACGACGACGCCTCTGTTGATGATCTATTTCACTCTGCTGACGATAAACTGTTTCGTAAAATTTTACACAATTCTGCTCACGTTTTTCAGCCCCTGATTCCGGATCGCCGACCGTCATCTTTTGACCCACGCTCTCATGACAAACTTCTGCTTAACAAAACTACTTATCTCAACGAACGTGACTTTGTCATTCGCATGCTTTACAGAGACAGCTATTGATGTGTATATCTTTGCAAACTAGGCTTATGTCAGATTTGCTGTACTTGGTTACTGACTATATGTCTTATAAGCTGCGTTTGTCAGCTTTTTTAAAGAATAAAATGAATGAATGAATGAATGAAGAAACTAGAAAAAAATATGTCGGCGTATTATGCGGTCGTTCGCACAGCCACATGTATATGCACTTAATAACATTGCACTTAGGCCCACTTTTTAAAGTTTCCATTAGAAATCCGCTTTTCTGTTGGCGCGCGTCGTACGCGTTCGTAATTTAATCACGTGAATTTGTGTTTTTCACGTCTATTCTGTGTTTCCGTATAAGTTTATGACGTTCTGCGACCTTGATCTGTCACCATTCTCACTGAACGGAACGTTCACAGCATTTTCTTCTCTATGCCTGTGTTGTCTTCGAGTTAGGGGTGCGTATGGAACAGACAGACGGACGGACGGACGGACGAACAAGTAAGACCTGTAATACGCTCTATTAGGATAGATGTACAATAATTTAATGCAGATGAGTCAATGATATTGTAAATTAGTCACTTTTTGTCTGGTGATTAGTGTACATTTACCTTTAGCCCAATATTATCCGTGGTACAAACACTACATTGTTGATCCTGTTCCGGTTATGTCTCATACGTGAATGTGATGCAGCGGTCTGTTACGTACGAAGCTGTAGGCTATAAACTGATGCGATCGGATCGATTAGAGTAGGCCTAAACCAGAAGTCCATTACTTCCATTTGCTGTGGACTTATTGTGTTGCTTGTACACAGCATCTTATACGAATGATCTACAGGGTGGGCCAAAAAATGGCACTATTTTTTGTACATCCTATAATTTCATCAAATATTAACCGATTTTCCCAATTTTTTTTCACTGTCAGAATCAGGAGACAATTTGTAATAAAACTATCACTATAGGTCCTACCACTTCTGAAGTGTGTCGCTACACTACCTTGTGAAATATCAGACGATGCACTCAAGCCGGTGACGCCACTGACCAGTTGCGTGATCAACGTTGATCGAGCCTGGCATGTGGCCCCCAAACAACCCAGATTTAAATCCAATCGATTATGCTATTCGGGATGCCCTTCAACAGATGGCCTATCAATGTTGACGATTCACGTCAGTCAACCAGCTAAAGAAAGCCATTGTCGCTGAGTGGGGCAAAGTGCCGCAGCGTTTGGTTGATCGCGCCATTGGCCGCCTTAAATGCGTCGTCCAGCAGCAAGGCGGACACATTGAACATTTGATGTGAAAACTGTGATATATGACTTTTTAGACAATAACTGAGACAACAAACACATTGTTGTTAATTTCTTAAAAGGTGTTGTTGCAAAAGTCGTCTTGTTTTTAATTGTTATTCTTAAGACTCTGACATTTCACAAAATAGTGTAGCAATATACTTGAGGTGTGGTAGGATTTATAATGACAGTTTTATTACAAATTGTCTCCTAATTCCGACGGCGAAAAATTTTTGAAAATCGGTTAATATTTGGTGAAATTATAAGGTGTGAAAAAAGGTTACAATTTTTTGGCTCACTTTGTACACGGAAAACTTGCATTATGGGAATATTTTAAAGTTGATTGTTAGCCTACCTCATAGGAGTGACACTTGCCTTTGCTATCGATTGATGCATTGGCGTTGTCATGCACCAGTGGTTGGTCTTTCACTTTCTCTGTAGTGGGGGCACTATAAATTTCACGTATAATATGATGAGATTGAAGCAAGTGGAGCCTACGAGTAAACGTGTATGATAAATGGACTTGGATGGTGCGTGATGCAAGCTACTGTAGCCAGTGACGTGTAAAGATGGCGGGAAAGTGGCCGTTAGCTGACGTTCAATCTACATCATTACACGCAGTACTTCCGGTGTGGTACCGGCGCATGCTGTCTAATGTCGATCGATCGATCGCTGTGTGTGGTCTTCTTGGTGGATCGATGCACTAGTGATAGTGCTAATCCAACGACTGATCCGGGATTATTCGCGGCGTCAAGAGTCCGACCCATTCGCCATCGGAGGCGGCAAGCGTTGACCACTTAGCATCTGCATTATACATTAATTCAAAGTGGCCACTAAACACGTGTGCGAAACCGACTTTCTTCTGAAGATCGTCAAAGTTCAACAAGTTAGTTTGAAGACTCTTTGATTGTCTAAGCTCATACTCCAGTGATTTCGATTTCTAGTGGATTTCTTAAATGCTGTAGGCCTACAACAAGCTGTTGCTAAACAGCTGAAGTACTGTTTTTACGCGCGAAAGGAGCTACTGTTTTCAGCGCGTCTTAGCCATCGCAATGCTGTCTGTCCGTCTGTCCGTCACACGGGAGGATCAGTCAAAAACAGTGCAAGATAGGATCACCAAATCTTCACCTTCGGCTGCCTGGAAGACTCTAGTTTCAAGAACCGTAAAGCTTTTCCATAAATTCGAAGGGGGTCACCCCGAACGAGGGCGCTAAATAAAATGGGATGGGCAAAATTTGCGATTTTTGGCCAATAAGTCGCTGTATCTCAGTAACGGTGCGAGATAGGGCCTAGGTTACTATTAATCACTAATAAGAAGTCGTACACTGGCTTTCGATTGGCGCCAAATTCATTGACATTGAATGACCTTGAACGCCAAAATAAGGGGTTTTATGGATTTTTTGGCGATTTTGGGCTGCGACACATTAACAAGGTGGCGCCACGGAACTATCGTTATGCGATCCAGATAGAGAATTTAATATTTGTATATTAACTTAGCGTGAACATCCCAATTTCCAGCTAAACTACTGGACCGGAACTGCTATAGGCTTTCGCGCGTCTCATGAGCATTAGCTCAAATTTCTTGTTTCAACAAGTTGTCGTTAATGGTCACGCCCGTGGCTGGCCGTTGGTTTGTTTCTAGTGAATGTGAGTTTTATCACAGCGTTTGATTGCTGTAAGAAGTGCTGGATCGATTCGATTGTTAGCTGTTAGTGGCATATTTAGGCCTAACTTTGCACTTTGGTGATTTTATTTCACATTTTTAAAATTTTCTTTTATGTGAACTGTCAACATAAACAAAGTGAATCTTCAACAGATCGAAGTGCATGCAGTGACTGTGTGTCCGGAAAAAGTAACCCCCTACTTTTTCCAGACGTAATGTAGTGCGGTTAAGGGAAAACGAATAAAATGTTCTCGTCGTGTCGTTTTTGTGTGGAAGCTGGCTGTGGTTATAGTGAAGCCGCTGATGTGAGTTGTGTCGTGCGTCCATGCAGCGCACAGTGCCTAGGCCTATTCCGGCTATAGTGATGTACGACGCTTTATCTCGCCAGAGCAAGGCGTCACACAGCCCACTGACCGACCGACACGCCTTCCTCCATCAATATTGAATGCTGCTGCTGCTGCTGCTGTTAGTGACATGGTCACACCGCGCCGATATAACTTAGTCAACGCGTGCGACAGCATCCATGAGACAAAATAGGTAGCCTATACGAATTACGAACTTTACGCGCTATTTCTTTCTTCGCAAAAACTGCGTTGTAGACTGATGCTTGTGTCGTAGTCTTCACCATGGAAAGCCTGTCGGTGGGTAAATTTGTTTACGTGCCGTGCGTTTTATTAATACGTTATATATACGCCGCATTAAGCCAAAGTTTCACGTAAAATGTTTTTAAAACATTTTAAAACTGTTATGTAAACATTTTCAGAAATGTTTTATATACGCGCGGTTACATCCAGAACATTTTTGCTAAACATTTTTGCTCGGTAGGTAGTTAGTACTGCAATGAGTTTTTCATAAAGAGCTTTGCTCATTTTCAACCATTTTAATTTTCCAAGATTGTAAAGCGCTTCTGGTCTTGAGTCTATCTCACGTAAGAAGCGCTATGGCAGGTTTTGGACTAATGGACTTTACTTTTATCTTTACCTTTAACAAACCGAAATCGTGCTAAAAGTCTTGCAACCTAGAACATTTTAGGCCCACGTAACCACCTCTTATCTTTAAGCCCTTTGCATTTTTGCTGAAACATTTTAAAACGTTTCGTTTCATTTATTCACGTGGCTTTGATTGACTTTAGTGTTTTTATGTCAATTCGACGAATCGTTAAGATACCGTCAGGTATGGGTACTGGAACTCGACTAGCAAATGACTGTGTCTGTACAACATTTTGATGCATTAAGAGTTAAGACGTGTAGAGTGATGAAACTGGAAAGGGACCTAAGAGGGAAAAAGAGGCGGGGGAGAGAGAGATGCGATGGGCAGTCTTTACTCCGAGGACGTGACGTCATGCAGTGTCTACTGTGAACCGTGTCAACTCCCTGTATACGCGCAGTTGACCGTTCTTGCTTCTGATAACAGACTGTCATCAGATAATGGGAACTTAACCTGAGACTTGGCAGTGGGGAGTGGAGATACAATCATGACATTGCTGATTGGCCGGCCTCGTGTATTTTGTTATTATTGTGTCCCAAATATAGGACGCCATGATTTTCATACTTGTGACTTATATTTCGTTCACAAGATGCACGCAGTTTTATTCGCCAATAAAACACGGTAGCAAGACAGACAGAGAGAACCACGAGACAGAAGTTTTGTCTTATACATATAGCCTACTGCACATGGTTCTCTTTGTCTGTCTTGCACAGAAGGATATAAGAACATACAAGAAACGCATGCGACTGATTACACAGTAGAAGATAGGCTAGCACCCAACTTTAATCCTAAAACTATAGTAGTTGTTAAGTTTTATTTAGAAATTTACCAAAAATAGAAAAAGTGTAAAATTTATACAACTAAATAAATAACTTTGAGCATTAAGTAATTTAAAAGCGGTTGGGATGTATGGCTATTTTTTCCTACTCCGAGCAAGCACATACAATGCAGCATTATTACATTTTGCGTTTTTTGCTGGATCGACATGTCCAGCACATGTCCCCAGAACTCACACAAAGTCTGCCCCCATTTGCTGAGTCGGTGCGTTCAGCCAGTGTGTGCGGTTGCTCCATCTTTCTGCGATGCTATCGGTCCGCATGAAGAGTTCTGCGAAATCCCACGGCAGTGACGGATGGCGTCTCGATGCGTCTCTGGACAAATCGATAGGAAGAAGTCTTGGACATTAATTCGTTGATGTTATCAAGCAAACGAAGGTGGCAACAACCGGTAGACAACATTACAAGAAAACTGCATGCACGTCTCGTACTTATTATGCGGCCGTCCCCACATGCCGCATTATGCTTCGTGTCCGTCCGTCTGTTTGTCTGTACGTATGCCACTATGCTCTATGCGCCTACGGGCCAGAGATGGGTCACGGGTCACGGGTCACGGGTCACCCGGTCATTGGATCACCGGGTCAACGATTTTGGCCGGGTCGGGTCTCAGGTCTAGGTTTTTAAAGACTGGACCCGGTGTATTGACCCGGTTATCGAAAGATCAGCAGACTCGTTTATTGCAAGTCAGTTAGCTTTTTTTGTGCGGAACCAGGGACTCTTTACTGCTTAAAGATCTCTTAGCAGAACACAATCGCAACATTGTCAAAAGCGATCATAAAGCTATAAGCAAGTGTCCATTGACGTCGCCTGTGTATGTGTTAATTACATCCGTGCAATCGGTCCAGCCTCTCTGTCAGTTTTATTGCGCTGCAGGCTACCGTATTCAAATGATCCTCCCGCGGTGCAGTGAGACACTGATGCTAGCAACCTTCAGACTGGCGTCGTTTAGAAGTGAAAGCAACAATCAACGCAGTAAATGAGTCTGGCATGTTGACAACATCCCATGCACTATTGTGCATGGGATGTTGACCTATCTACAATACGTAGTGGTATTGAAGAACACATGTCGTCGTTTTATACATTATTGATACCTGTGAATCTCTTAAATCTTTTGCCGGCGCGTAGGCTAAAGAACAACTGGTCGTGAGCTAGGAAGTGTGTTTGATCTGCTCGCTTGGTGGAAACAGAACAGTCGTCAGTCTCCACTGCTGTTGAAGCTGGAAAAATTCGCTCGTCATCGGCGAAGTCTCAGCGCAGTTTCTCTGCGGCATGCAAGATCACTCGCAACGATCGAGCCACGGAACCAGTCTTGTCAGCTCCCAATGGTCATCACTGCTATTGCTTAAGCTCTCAAGAAAACTTGATCAATAACAACTAGGCCTATAAGCGCACTGCGCAGTACATGACACATAAGACGTCTGCACGATCGTAAAGAAATTTCGATTAGAACTGCGCGCTGTACCGGTAGGCCTATTTAATATTATCTGAGCTGAAGTTTCACGATCATCAAGGTCATCGTGAAAAAGTCATGAAAATATGGATGCCAAATATAATTATTAGGCCTATTGTTGGGCATTGTACACTTTTCAATTTTTCCGGGTCGGGTCGGGTCACAGGTTAATTTGTTTGACCCGGTTCCATCTCTGCTACGGGCTTCTAACTCAAAAATAAATAGGCGGATAAAAAAGCGAAATTGTTGCGAACGTTACTCAAAACAGGAGTAGCCGGTGTGCTAGTTTTCACTTCAGAAGTTCAAAAGTCAAAGTCACCGGACAACAAAAAGTTTTTTTATAAGCCTACGACGCATAATCGCATATCCGACTTACGCGTGTACTTAAATGGCTCAGGCGGAGACTGCAAACTGGGCATAACCGTTGTAAGACCTAATTTACCTAATTTACTGTTGACGCCTGAGATGATTCGCAGCTGGACAGACAAAGGTATCGGGATTCGGCGCCGGCATTTTTTTGCTCGTTTACTATTTCGTCTTTGCTTGTTTTCTATGCTGTGACTTAGCATTGACATTTGGTCTGTCTTTTATTAATTGATTCCAGAATTGTAGTAGGCCTATTATTCTTACTTTCGGCATTTTCTACCTCAGCTTTGCTGTCATTCTGGGTCATGCCACTGCAGTTGATCTGTGAGTGTTCGATTTGAAGCTCTGAAGCTCATGCTGTATTTACGTAATAATTGCAGTTTTTGTTTTGTCAGAACCGAACATTGAGCAGCTTAATAGGTCCTGTTGGTTAATTCGTCGGCGAACTATTCGCCAAGTGACAGTCAACAGCTATTAGTGTGTGTCCACGGAGTATGACTAATAGCTCGCTGTGATTACTAGGCCTAATGTCTGCGGTGGAGCGAGCATGCATGTTGCCGACTGAGCTCCGAGTAGGTCAGCAGTTTCATCAGCGCGGAAGCTGGCCGTCAGTGCTGGCGACCGTTGATTACTGGCCAGCCTACGGACTAGTTTATTGAAGCAGCTCGGCTCGCCCACCTCGCCCGTACGACCCTTACCTAGCACCGGTCGACCGTCCGGTCCGTTCCGATCAATAGACGGAGCAGCAGCAACAGCAACGTAACGCAAACAGCGGTCCCAGATGGGGGCCGATTGCCGCCTGTGGAATTCGGATCCACGAGTACGTTATTGTTTTCTGCGACGGACGTCCGTACGTAGCTAGTCCGCGCAGTAATTATAGCCACTGTCTCCAAATATTCACAGATTTTTTTTCTCGTGAAACAAAAAAATATTGACGCGGCCGGTGCATTGAATCGCTGTGCAGCTCCCGTGCTGGCTAATCTGCAAGCGCAGTGCAAAATGTTGAGGCGCAGGGGGCTTCGTCCCGATGCAGCGTCACTAGGGGCCCTGGCGAGTGCATGTCGCTGCTTTAAAGTGGCATCTCATTCCGTCCGACTGCTGAGTGACAGGCGGATAGTAGAGACAGACGGACAGACCACGCTACGCCAACATTTGTCGCAATAATCGATGTTTTCAGCGATGCCGATTGCCGTCGTCTATTAAGAGTCTGAACTTTGTAAGTTTTGTCGAGATCAATTTTGGGTAGAATTCGAAACCGTATGACAATGTACTTATATAAGCTTTAGCAAAGCAATAATTTGACGTAACTTGACATGGGGTAGGCCTAAGATTGGCTGCTGCAGCATGTAGCCTATAGCTCCGTCTCGTTGATATTGTGTACACGCAGTGACGACAAATAAATGAAGAAAATATAAAGCGATGCACGGCGGCGGCGGCGGCGGCGGCGGCGGCGGAGCTGTAGGATCTATGCAGTGAATGGGCTAGTGGAGACGAAGTGGTTTTTGTCCGGAAGTCGGACCGAGCGATGCTATGTATAAGCCTAGACCGAGCGATGATGCAAATGAACTGTTGCAGCACGATATATAGGCCTAGCACCGCGACAACATTGCCCGCCGATCGATACTAAAATAATAACATCGGCCAGTCATTTGGCACTGCACGGGCTGCATTGAACACTGCCAGCACGTTATTTTGTGGGAACGAGAATTCGGGTTCCATTTAGTCGGTCATATAGAATCGGCGATGGTATATTGTTTTCTTGGATAGACTGTACGTCGTAACCAGTCCGCTGTCTGTAACAGTAGAATGTGTGTGGTCCGTTCGGCCGGAATTTGCTATGCTCTCGATACAGTTGTGATGAAATGGTTTTTGCATTTGCGTGGTGTGGGCACCGACAATTCGCGGGAAGGTGTTCCATGGATTTCTGATGGTGCGGCAATCGTCTCCATTGCCCCCTTTCTGCCATCACGAAGTTCGCGACAGTCATCACGCAAGCAGCAGTGCGGACTGCATGCAGACGACGTGCTGCGAATTGCATCTGTACGATTTACACGCATTCGACGTCTTGCCCGTCTTCCGTTGGCCATTACTACAGTAAATTCACATCATAGTCCTATACGCCGACGCACCGTCCCGCGTCGTGTAGGTCTAATAGAATCGTAGATGCGTCGGCGTTATGCAGCAGACATACATGCGATGTCTGTCTGTCCGTCTGTCTTCTCGGCCTTGACCTAATTTCGTCCGTTGAGACGCTGTTATGGGCGTTCATAAAAGTTCATTTCATTAACTAACTCGCTCGCTTAATATTGACATAGTTCGTCACTGCAATTCCATACAGGTTGCGTGCAAAAACAAGCAAAAATGTTGCCACGCCATGTGCCGACATGTATGCGGCCGTCCTTCCAGCACTCAGTGCACATCATTGTATGCCTAATATTCCCGCCTACTGCACTGTACCCATATCAAAATTGTGATATATGCGCTCGCAGGCCTGCGACTCGGTCCCTGTGAAAAATCTGACGCTTTCTGTTGGTACTTTTAAACGTTGTTTAAAAAATCTGCTTTGCTTCTTACCAACTCTGGTACTACAGGGCATTAGAAATTTTTTGTGCCTCGGCGATGTGTTAATTTATTGTGCATTATCATATCATTGCAATTTATTTGCTGATGTTTGTTTACAATAGATCGAGTGACATGACGTCGATGTGCCCAGCTGCTGCAGCATCTTTGCTCATCGTTATCATTTGTCTACCTGGACAACTTACCTGTCAGCATACAACCTACCTGTATTACTCGTCACGTGACCAAGCTGGCGCTGGGCCGGGACTCTACGTCTCAGGTGTGTGCTATTTTACTCCATGGTGATGTGACCAACATTTTACGATAAACATTTGTGTGCATAAACTTTGTTAAATGGCTAATGGTAAAATGCTATAGCTCTTTATAGGAAACCAATCTCAGAGCTACGGAGCGTCACCGCCGTATGGGATCACACAGTGTTACCTGCCACCCGACACAAGTGAACGCACCCCGCCTTAACCCCAGCTAGATTGGCCGATACTCGATTTACCTATCCCCGGAGAGATGGAAAGCTGAGTTGACCTAAGCGGCTGGTTAGATACCGAGATGGTTTACCTGCCTGCAGGCAGTCACCCATCTATATACTAACCCGGCATGGCGTATGTTAACTTCGTTGATTGGACACAACGTAACCCGCTATGCCACTCCACCAACCTTTGTGAGGTACGTATCTTTGGAACTTTTAAAGCTAAGAACTAAAAGGCGATGAGAATAGGAATCCAGTAACATGTTGCTTGTGTAGATGGTCGAAACGGAGTCACTTGAGTTATATGACTATTAGGGACCTATCGATCAATATGAATTGTGTTCAGTTGGTCTCGAGACTGAAAAAACGCAATCTTAGCCTAGATCTTGGGGTCTTAAGTTATGTCTTTGTCTGTGATCCTGTTTTCAATCGCTGTCAATTGTCGTTCATTCTTGTTACGGTAAATTCTGAACTAATATAGGGATGTGTGAGCATTTAATGCAGTGGAGGGCGTATAAGTCGCTTTCACGCGTTAATGGGCGTTCATTACATTAATGACTGAGTTTGAGACGCGTTGGCGTTCACTGCTACAGACGTGGCCGTCGACAGTACGGACGAGGTAGCGACGGTTCTGACGTCCACTCGACGCTTTAACACATCTTGCACTGACGGCGACTCTACGTCGGTGCTACCTGACCAGTGGCTGCGCTCGTTGTCGCTGGACCCCGCTAGAGGTCGTCTGTTGATGATGACTGCTAGCCAGCAGCATAACGACGCGTCCGGTTTCAGTCTTGTTTCGGCTCCAGTCTGCCAGGAATGTTCCAGCAACGGCAGCAACATCGTTAGGTTCTTCGTCGACGCGCAGATCTCACCGCCAGAGTTCAAGGTTCGTCTCGCGGTCCACGTCAATCTACGCCAAGCAGGCCTGCTATCTCGGCTAGTTTGGCGGTGTAGGCTTACTGTAGAGATCAGATAGGGTGTGTGCTAACACTTAACAGTGTATCTTAGCAAGGTATAATTGATTTCGGTGAAATTTTAGGCATATGGGTGGAGATGACACACAAGGACGACTGTTCAGATTCTTATGACGGTCTAATTTAAAATTTGGATGTGAGATTGATTAATCGGGATCCAAATCGAAAATTTTCTGACAAATATTTGTGTAACGTCATTTTTGGAAGAGGGCGATGCCTTATTTGATTCGTTTTAATGGCCAGGTGGCAGCACTTTTCTCAGCGTAGTTATGAGCTATCTAATCCATTCCAGGTTTATCAAATGAAATGCAGAAGTACAATTTTTGTTGGTCTGCAGCTGTTAGAGATTTTTTCTACAATATTTCTAATAATTTTAGCCTTATTTGCACGTTGTGTCTCTGCACTCTGTGACGTTTATTTTAGCCTATTATATGTCTTTAGTTATTATTATTGTGTATAATGTCGTTGTTTTCTTTGCCAAACTACGGTGAAATGAATTAAATGGATATATTAGTTCAATCGTTATAGATCGCCGGGTTTCTGGTGCGCGACCACCGCGTGTACTTCATCGGTGATCGCAGACGTCAGATTGACACGCACACAACCCAGCACAGCGTCGAGCTGCGTAGGCTGGTACTCGGCGGTCGATGTGGACAGAGCTTCCCCGTTACCAGCACAGATCCGTTCGACATTGACGAATGTTCGCACCTGATCGCGGTCGTCACGAGCGAGGAGTATCAGCGTCATCCGGTCTACCAGCCGTTCGAAGCGCTGCTCGCCGTCTCAGCCGCTGGCGGCTCCGTCGTGGACATCTACCTGCAGGTAACCGTTAACTATAAATATGTAAAAAAAACTTGCTAGTTTACGACTGTGTGTAAGGACGATGTGATGATATCAGTCCTCTAAAACAGCAAAAATCATCATCGTCATTACGCAGACTTTAACATTAGTTAAGCTTATATTATACGCTTAGGCCTATCTGTTGTTTTACGGTGCACATTTTGGGCAGTTCAGCCAAATCGGTAACCATTGGACAAGTAAGGGTAATACGACAAATAACATCAAATGATGAAGGCTTTAGACTATGTTAGTGATTACCAACTAAAGTCAGCTTGTTAGGACGTCATATGTATAGCCCCATCTAAGGTTACCCAAATGATTTTTGCTGTTTTAGAGGACTGATATCATCACATCGTCCTTACACACAGTTGTAAACTGGTAAGTTTTTTACATATATATTTGCTGTTTTAGTGCCAAAAGTCAGGGAATGAGTTTGACGCATGTAAAAAGCGCTATAACAGGATCCGTATTACCTTTTACCTTTTTAAGGTAGAGCAGTATACCTCCGGTCGGGTACATAACGTTGGATGTGTCTGCTACTGCTGCTACTCCTACTACGCTGCTGCTCATTATACCTGGATATCAGTATTGACTGTGGTAGACTTCGACTGACGTCATCTAATTGCCAAACTCTCGACCCGCATTTCCGTCAGATGCAAGGATCTTGGTGATATCTGTTCTACAAGCCGAGGTATAGCTCATTTTGTCTTAAATTTTGTTGCCATGGCAACAAGTGTCGGTCGTGGTAAAATTTAGTTAGCAGCATTTGATGGCCCATTTACGAAAACTTACCCACAGATGCAAAAAATCTCGCAGATATTTCTTACACAAGCTGAGCTATAGCCAATTTTGTCCCAAATTTCGTTGCCACGGCAACTGGTGTCGGTCGGCGAAAAATGCAATTGGCGGCATTCGACGGCCCATCCCCGAAAACCCTCCTATGGGCGCAAAAAGCTCGCAAAAATCTCTTTTGCAAGCCGAGTTATAGCAAATTTTGTCTCAAATTTCGTTGCCATGGCTACGGGGTTGAATGGGGGTCAACCGGGGGTAAATATCAATGTCACCACTAATTAGGCCGACCCCGAAAACCTTATCCTAGAACCAAAAATTACATTACAACTTTATCTTGCACACAACGGAAGTTATGACAGTTAAAAAGAATTTTTAAATTTTTCCCATAGGCGCCATTGTAATTTTTTCGAATTTTTCGAATAAATAAGTCAAAAATTAAATTTTTATTCTGTAGCATTAAAAAGGCACTTCCTTGCGCAGAACCTCGTCATTTGACGTATTAAGCGCAAAAATCGGTCTAACGGACTCGCCTGTAGGCGAGCGGAAGAACCAAAACAGGTGTAGTAAACTTCGAATAGGAGGGGTGTATATTTCAACTATATGGGGAGCAAAAACCCCTGGGCGGATTGAGCCCAAATTCTTTTTGGTGGTAGGCGTCCACGACGTCGTGATTTAAATTTCGGTTTAGATCGGTTTAGGGGTTTTTGGTTGTCTGAGGGTCAAAGTTTGCCTTTTCCCATAGACTTTGAAGGTCGCCTTTACAACACTCACACTACCGTTGCAGAGTCACCGGAACGTCACCTGACATATGCATTCACCAAGTTTTATATTGTTACCCGATACAAGCAGAACTAGAAAATTGGGGCAAAGTCGAAATTTTGAGCACCCATGTGAAGCAGGTTGGTACTCGATTTAGGGTAGCAAGGAGGAATAAAACGCTGAGTATCTTGCACTTGCGAAAATTTTGCTTACTAGGCCTATTGATTGATAGCTGACTGACTGACTTGCTGGTTGACTGATAATGAGCGGTGTGCTGATTCAGCTGCAGCAGCTGACATATAAGAGCAGTGGTGAGAGATTGTCGGAGGTCGTCGTTGAACTTTACCTCGTTCGCTACCGACTCACGTCAGCTGACGATGACGCCGACATAGCAACCGTTGTCACGGACGCCGCTAACAGCTACAACGACCAGACATCCGACCAACAGAGGCTAGTAGTCTATGGCGCATTTACAAAATGATATAAATGCAAGAAATTTGAGCTAATGCTCACGGGACGCGCGAAAGTCTATAGCAGTTCCTGCCCGCAGGCAGTCACCCATCGCAGTACTAACCGGGCCCGGCGTAGAGTAACTTCGTTTCAGCCGAAACGCTTTACCAACGACGCCACGCCACCACCGTGGCGCCGCCTTGTGAATGACTTTGTGTCGCAGTCCGAAATCGTCCGAAAAATTCATAAAAATCCCTATTTTGGCGTTCAAGGTCATCCAAGGTCATTGAATTTCGCGCCAGTATACGATTTACTATTAGTGATTAATAGTAACCTAGGCCTTATCTCGCACCGTTACTGAGATACAGCGAGTTATAGGCCAAAAATCGCAAATTTTGACCAACCTCCCTCTCATTTAGCGACCTCGTTCGGGGTGACCCTCTTCGAATTTATGAAAAAGCTTTACGGTTCCTGAAACTAGAGTCTTCCAGGCAGCCGATGGTGAAGATTTCGAGATCCTAGCTTGGACCGTTTTTGCCTGATCCACCCGTGTGACAGACAGACGGACAGACAGACGGACAGAATTACGATGGCTAAGACGCGCTGAAAGCATAGCTGCTTTCGCGCGTAAAAATGAAAACTGTGCCAGGGTAGGTGCATCTGTAGCAGCAATATGTTAGACCTACCGACTCCTTTTTATGGGAAATTTTTGTGCGTTATTTTTTACTGTCAAACAAAAGGCGAAAGCCCGCCCCCTTTCCAAAAAAGAAGAAATATCCCCCTGTACAAAGTTGGCTAAAGAAAGTAAACGTCAACGCCGTCAACGCCGCAATACGTTTGTTCATGTCTAAGTACGTTTGTGTGCGTCATAGTTGGCGTCAGTCATAATTCACAGTGTCCTTTGGATCTTCCTATTCAGCTCGACATTGCTGGTGCATCGTATTTTACAGACCTATCAGTCTCACTGCATGCTTGCTTTGTATTTAATATAGGTAACAAATACCGGTAATTATATGTTTAAGTGTGTCAGAACTCAGAAGTAGGATTTAGTGGTCATCGTTGTCAGCGCTGTTGCTGCAGGCCAGTTACAAAGGCGGTGCCGCTGCACAAGACGACACTGTCGCCCCGATGGTTGCGCTATTCACTGACAAACCGCGGCGGACTGAGTGCCAAGGACGACCTTATCTGTTGGTCGGCCATTGACCGCGTGCTGTGTGGTCGACTGACATCATCAGGACGTGTCACTGACGTCACAACCGTGCTCATTCACGAGACATTCGCCGCAAACATATGCCGAGTACCTCGCGGTATCATGCTACGATCTTCTGATAATATTTTGTTTAGCTTATTGTGCAGCTATCCTAACAGGCCGCATTACCGGCCTTGCCCGTCTGTCGTTTTGCGAGTATGTCCGTTGCGTATGGGAGCTTCTACACGTAACTCGAAACCACCCAAAAACGTACAAAAATGAAAATCGATGCAACGTTTCCCAGCGGGTAATTTGCAGTTTGAAATGTCAGATGCAGATCAGAGTCACCGCACCGGACGTCAAACAGATCCTTTGTAAAATGACGCGTATCTCACGTAAAAGTTTACTTTACTTGTTGCTAGCGGACCTTGAGCACAGCGAACGCGTCGCCAGCTAGTATCAGTGTAAAAGTAAATTCTAATTTAAAATTTAAAATAAGTAGGCTTAAATGGTGCGCCACAGCCACTTAATTATAGTAACTAAGAATACGCGTCTGTGCATATTTTGTTTTCGTGCGGCCAACCTAATAGGCCGTATTATGGGTCTTGTCGCGACCGTCCGTCTGTCTGTCTGCCTGTCCGTCTGTCGGTCCCGTTCCCGTACTAGCTCGATAACTCAAAAGCAAAAACGCGCAGAAAAAAAGACAAAACGAGTTTGAACGTTTTTCGGGGTTGGAGTGACCAATGTGCCAGTTTTCACTTCTAAAGGTCAAAGATCAAGGTCACCGAACGTCCACACCATCAAGATGGAAATGATCCACCTCTTGCGCAAACATGGCTTGTGTAAGCACGGCTTTACCTAATCCATTGCGCACGGCTATGACGCTAAACAAAGTATAAAAATGGACTTTCGTTTGAAATTTAAAATAAGTAAATGTTGTATGTGCTTAGGCGGACGGCCGCATCTTGTGTCGGCAATGTAGCGACAGCATTGCATTTTCACTAGCAGTTTTCTTGTGTACTTCTGTAAACAGGAGGCGACGAATTGCTGCAGAACGTCATAACTGGAGTCGCTCTGGTCAAAGCGGCTGGTGATGAAATTTCCTTCTATTTCGGCTGCGTGGCGCAAACCCGGGGCATCGGAGGCGCCGGGCTATTTATCGGCTCACTTGACGACGCATCTGCGCGCAGAGTGTATGCACTGCGCGACAACGACACCAGTGAAGGCGTCATTCGCGCCGGCGCTTTGTTCACAGCGGACTCCGGTTTGTGCGTCTTAGACCCTAGCTGGCAGCGCAGTACGAGTCTGGGCGTCTGTTTGATCTCAACCCGCTGGTTCGCGGTCATCCTCGCTTCCGTCTTGTCGCTCGTATCGTCCGTCAGGCCCTTCTGTTGATCTCTGAGTGCAGCACGACTGTGAAACTGAAGAACATGAAATCGAATTGGGAAATCATATGCAATTACTTTTGATGTGCAAAAAACTACTGCCAGTGACCAAACGAAACGATGCGTTGTAATGTCCTGGGGGCCTGTATTCACGAACGACCGGCTCACGTGCTACCTCGGTATACGACCTGTCGTGACCAATAGAGCCCCTATCATACCTGATGTTTTTACCTCAACCAGCATTGTTAGACGATAACATATTTGCAACAACCTGGGCACTGCATGTCTCACTGTCTGTCCGTCTGTTTTACTGCCGTGCTGATGTTCAAAAGTTCAATGCGGGGACGTTGGGCAATCTTGTATGCCTGTGGATAGTGGTCGACATTTTTAAATAAATTTCTGCCGCTAGTTTGACGCTTGCTTGTGCTTGACAATGAAATTCATTGTCGTCTAGCTACGCACCAAATGCGTTTTGGAGCGCCGATCTTAGCTACCGGATTAAGCCTACCGAAGTTTGAACCCAACTTTCTTTCATGAGTCAGATCAGCATATAAACGAATACTTGTGAAGTTTCAGTAGACCAAAATAAGCAGTGTTTTCACTGCATACAGTGCCACAGAGATGGACTCTAATGCTGTTTGTCTCGAATAACTTGCACGCTTCACGAGGCCAGGTTGTTGTCATTGTGACCAGGAAACATGCACGCCTATCTGAAAATGTTGACAGCATATTCGTGAGGTAATTCGCAGTGTAGAAATGTAATGCGTGAGGTGTCGGCCTTGTCGGTGTACGTGGATGTCTCTGTGTCTTCGTGTGCTTGCTTGCAGACTTTATGAGCACACATCATGCCTACAGTGTATATACACCGTGTCCGGAAAAAAAGAATCTACACTTTTTCCTGAATAACTTCAACAAATTTAAACTTACTGTTACTATTTTTGGCACACGTTATCACAATGATAGACCTACACTTTACTAAAAGCATCTAAAACTTATCTTCAAAATTTACTTCTCACTAAGTATAGCTAATTTAATCGTTACGTCATCGAAAATGCCATTTTTTGCGGAAAGATAACGTCTAAATGAGCCTCTGCAATACGAAAATAAAAAAAACCGATAGAAGAAAGTTGCAGTAAAAAAAAAACTTCAAAGATTGTTGGCATAGAGAGAAATTATTTTTTATCAAAATTTGCAACCCAGTCTTGCTTTTCGCCGTGTCAGCGCATGGCCGTCGCGCATGCATTACGGGAACGTCGTTGTGCAGCAGCCGTTATCTACGCGCAGCGTCATTTCTGCAGCATGCATTAGCGTCTCGGTAGTGTACATCTGAAATAAAGTTGTTGACTCTAAAGTTGGTTAATAGCAAGTTTTGTCACTGTTGATGACAACCAAGGCAGCTACGGGCTAAAAAGCCTATTTTTCTGCATTTCTGTTTATTTTAGTGTGGAGTGAAGTAAGAATACGAAGAGTGTTTTATTTTACACGGTAAAGTGGCATCAGTATTCGGGCGAAGTGGACTATCAGTATACTATCAGTTGTACGTTGCTTTTTAATGTTGCCTACAAAAAATCATAAACATATGTTTAATTTTGTGAAAGTTATTAACCGAAACACTATTAGCTTTTTCACCTCGGATACAATAAAAACGGCATTTTTGATGACGTCATATTTACGTCAGCCCTACGCAGTGACATGGCAGTATAAAGAGAAAATATCTCAACAGTTTAATAAAGTGAATATTCAGGACGACTCATGCCAAAAATTATGAAAATAGGTTAAGGTTTGTCAAAGGCATGTTGAAAAAACCGTACTCTTTTTTTCCGGACACGGTGTACAAACGTTTCTGTAGACAAGGGGTGTGCCTGTCACATTGCTGATGGGGGCACTGGCGTAGCCATAGGGGGAACTGGGGGCTCGTGCCTCCCTAGGAGCCTACTCAGTTACTCAAAATAGTGCCAAAATGCACCAAAGCACGTCATTCTCACACCAAAAATCCAAAAATTTTCTGGGGAGGGGCACAGCCCCCTCCCCAGACCCTTTCCCCGTTGGGAGGGGACGCCCTCCCATACCCCATCTCTCAAGTGCCCCCACTACAACTAGATCCTGGCTACGTCACTGGATGGGGGTCGGAGTGAATAGGGCAGCGAAACGTTCCCCTTACGGCCGGAAGCAGCCGAACCCGCGACCTATCGATTGCGAGTCCAGCATGGGTAAATTACAATTTACAATCCATTATTGCCCTAGGCTATACTCCCTGACAAAATGCTCCGCTGCAAATATTTGCGTTATCGAAATACAAGTGTTCTTATGTTGTGGCATTATGTTAACGACAATCACTTTGCGAGTTTTATTTGACTGCATATTGCAGCACGTGCGTGTTTAGTGTTAGGCTACAACATCGCGTTATTGAGTTATCATCACTGTTACTTTTTTACTGCTATGCAGCAGCTGCTATATTACATGTAGATTCACGTCAAAGTACGTATAGGCCTAAGGGGGTATACTGTAGCCATACGATTTATTCGACAACTTGCTTTTTGCAGTAGGCCTATGCTTTCATTGCTTTGTTGGCCTTCTACAACTAATGTACTAATGTCATGTCGAATTTAATTTAATTTATTAATAAATCGGTTTAAATTTTGAGGAATCGGAGCGGGGAGATGTGTCAAGATTGGACGGCTACTAATTATTGTCTCTTGTGAAGTTGCGACTGTGCGACGTTAACCGTAGGTCCTGTTGTCATTATTTTCAGCCACTAATCTCCGGTGCAGACATCCGGTCCTTAGTTATAGCGTACAGACTATATTTCGTCATGCAGGTTGAAAATGTAGTGCGTATGTGAACTATAGGCTTAGCCTACAGATATTAAGTTCGGGTTCTGTGCTGTTGCCATTCATGTACGGTTAATCAGCCTATCTGATCAGGCCTAGGTGATTTTCTTGCAAGTTAGGGCTACACGTATGATGTACTATCGTCCTATTGTTTCTCTATGCAGACACTAGGCCTATCTCATATTGTTTTGTATCAGTGTATAGCCCTATTGTACTCTGACCAGAACACTGTGCGATTATTTAACACCACCGAATGTTAGACCATCTGTAGCAGACCTGCGCACGAATTTGAGTTATTCTGCGAATCTGAGTCCTTAGACCTCGTCCGTTCACTTTTCGACCCAATCTCTCAGTTTTCCAGCTAAAATTCTAGGCTTGGCCCCTTTTGGTATTGTTCACGCAAGTTGCATTTTCGTCCGACAGGCATACCACTTTCAAAAGCAATTAAGCGAAGACGTTGGCCTTTGATCTGTTTTGTAAATATGCACCGTCTGCTCGGATATGAAATGAGCCTAGCATGTAACAGTACCTGCAAATCTGAAGTTCTCGGCAGCCAGTTCAAATTAATCCAAGTCGGTTAATATATGATAAAAATTATAAAGTTACCACTGCATGTAACGTATAGGCCTACTCTAATGTTGCCTATTATCGTGAAGTTGCTTGCAGTGTTTTGCTTGCTTGTCGTTAAACCTGCTTGGCTGTCTTGCTTCTGAGTGTTGTCTCTCTCTCCCCTCCTCTCCCTCTTAGTCTCGATCTCTTTAATGCGAATAAAGGGGCGTACAGAGCGCAGTACCGGAACTGAACTGAACCGACACGATTTAGTTTTTGACGAACTGACCAATGGGGGAGCAGGGCGGGCTCATTGTCATTGGCTGACGCGTACGTGACTATATTCACGTAGGCCACCGACGCCGATAGACGGTAGTGACTGTAATGCATTAATGCTTGCCCACTGGTCAGCTATGCTCCGTTTACTCGATGAAGCAAACATGAAGCATTAGTCAAAAACTATAAACAATGCCATTCCAGTTCAGTTCAGTTCACTTTCGTTGCTCTCTACGCACCTTAAGGCGAAAAAACATGACAAACAGGACCGGAGATCTCTCAGCTTCAGCTTTAATTCAATACTAACCGAAATACTGAAATGCCCGGTGATATGACGACACGATTGCAATTAAGATACATCATCAGTGCACTCATTCACCCGTCTACACCACGCTCGCAAGTCAAGTATTATCACTCTCAGTATTATCATTATTATATGCATCAGCTAAATTAATAGTAATAAAATTATATCCACTATAAATAGCCGTAATATACACAAACAGATGTTGCAGAAAAGAAACGACGCCCACTACACAAATGCAATACATACAACCAACGAATACAAGGTGGTCCAAAAAATAGGCAAAACTAGAAAGCAGTCAGAGCCCGCACACCTCCGCCAAAGCAATGTTGTTCGCTAGGTGGCAGCACCATCTTCGGTTTTGCAGCGGTTTCCCGTATGCCCCATTGAAAGCAATGGTAACGAAAATTTCAAAGTGATCCCGAATCCAGGATTCCTTCCGGATCACCCCCAAAATTGAATCACTGGTAGTTTGTGCTATGCCCGACAAACCCTCAAAATTTCAGAAAGATCCGTCCATAACTTTTTGAGTTATCTTGCTAACAGACAGACAAACAGACAAAGTCTGGCAAAAACATAACCTCCTTGGCGGAGGTAAAAATATGACATAGGCCCTAATTGCGTCGTAACTATGACTACAGGGTAATGATTTATTTTAAAAATTATTCTACTGATAAACACAGAAACAAATTTGCAGTAGATTCATCGTTGAAAATCCCATGAAGTACAAAACATAAGGGAATGTAGCGACGCGTTTCGGGCGTGGTGGAATTTAAAATCATAATTTATCTGTACTGCAAACGTACAGCGGGTGGCGCATAAAAGCGCAACACACCGTACATGATTGTTTTACGTGGATCGAGCAATCGTTGCAAATGGGTCGAGACATGAAGTTCAGTGGCCTACTTTTTGGACCACCCAGTATACAAGCCGAGTATAAGACTGTCCACAGGCGACAAGGCTACATCATGAAGCGAATCACTCGGACAAGAACTAAAGCCGTCATTGACACCCGCCGCGTATAGTAACACTATACAGTCGATTACGCACAACGAATTCCTGCTAATTATTATGAGAGAAAAAAGTTACGTTCACGGAAGAACTGCACGCCGATTCAAGCAGAATACGCGTAACAGAAACGTACGACGAATGCAGTAATTTTACCATCGGGGCTACAATCTATTCTATCTAAAAGTAACTATAAACTAAACACGTAAAGCATTACCGATTAATCAATCAACAAAAGTCACGCGTCATCGCGAAACTGTTCTGTCATTACCGCAAATAAACATCAAAATAGCTTTATTCACTGTTCGTTGTTGTAAACGTGGAGTTCAAATTGTCAGAAATACACTGGGCTTTCTGAGGTGACACACCGCAGGGAACAACACTATGCACATTTTGGCGCCATACGTCCCTCGTATCACAAGGTCAAGAATATCCAGTACACACGTTCACTATAATCATATACACAAATGCACGCACATCACGTAAATGGGAGTGTCACAACAGTAACTTATCTGCACCCGGTACTGTACCAGAAACTTAGTTTTTAACAATAAGTATAACAAAATACTCCGCACAACTTAGTACAGTGCTTCGCAAAGTACGGGATGCAACTCGAACGTTGGTCACAAAAACTCCGCCAAAGTGTTGCAGAAACAGAACATTCGCATTTGTGTCAGATAATTAAAATGGAAGAAATAGAAATGACTTTCTTAAAACACGAAAAAGCTTAGAACGTAAATAAGAGTAACTGACAAGCAGTGAACAAAGACTGGGCAATGAAAAAACTCTAAGTAGCACTGCTGTGATTGTGAAACATGCTACCGGAAGCCATCCAACCACCGAAACAAAAGCCGATAGATTATAGACTAGTGTATATGTTTTTCACCAGCTGTAATATTTACACAATTAAAAGGCAAACACTACACAAGATGTATGGTATAAAGCCGCCAAGCCCTGGAGTGTTTGCCAGGTGAAGATACAGACAAAAAATAGCACTCACTTCTTCAACTGGTAAGTTAATCTTTACGAAAAAAAACTAGCACATAAAAACTGGCACAAGTACTTTGTCCACTTGTCGTGCACAGATGACAGTCGCCACAACAAAATGGAAAAATCCACAGGAGTAAACTTGGTAGATTTGCATATGATATGTGAGGGAGTCGACTAAAAGACTGGAACCTGCCATCCCCCTTAGAACTATCACATTGGCCCAAGGCTCTGCTCCTGGACCCTGGCAGGGGGTTAGGTCACAGCAATCCCTTAGACCCTAGTCAGCTGAGAATGGAGAAAACCGCGTCGCATTTCCTACCCTGCTCAACTCCTGTGGCATTTCATTATCGTTTTACCTTGCCCTCAGCTCCTTACTGGGTGCTCTGATATTTTTGCCAAGTTTACGCCTACTTGTATACTCATTTATGTACAAGCTACAAACCAGGCCTGTAACCAGACAGATAAATGTGTGAATAATAATAATGAGGGCACCAAGAAAAGAATGGCAGACACAGAGGATGCATAGGTGAAGCTCGCCGGACACTACGATAACGCACTACAAAGGCACGGACGGTGGTTATGTGATGTTGTAACTATCGCACTGTATGCCACGTAACATCACTATCACTAGAGCAGACTCGGCAACTCAATGGTGACACATGTAGTTGTATCTGGCTGTAACTCTGCTGGAGCTATTTACAAACATGCACTGCAAATACCGGAGCTGGTACTGCAAAATACATGGTTGTTGTCCATTTGTCAAAATTAAATTCAAATTCAATAGTGCATACTGATTTTCAAGGTCATCCAAGGTTGATGATTTTTATCTTATCTGAAAGGGGTTATGTGACTTTTTATTAGTGATTAATAGCAACCTAGGCCCTGTCTTTCACCGTTTAGCCACAATACAGTACTTTCAAGAACCCGCAAGAGCCCTGAAGATAAGACGGACCAACTATCCACACATAACATCAACTAATGACTAGGGCTGTACGAAAATCACGGTGCAAAAGTGCAAAAATCACGGCATACTTTTAGAAAAGTTGCAAAATTAACGGCGAATTCACGGTGCCAATTCACGGTCATATATAGCGTTAAAAAACGTCTCGTTGACAAACATTTTTGTTCTCTGCCTAGTCAGCAATCAGTCATGTATCGTCGTCTCACAAAATGACTAACATTAATCGTTCTTATAATAAGTAAGTAAAATATAAAGGGCTGCAAATGATTATCATAATGATCAACGAGGTCATATTAGGTCAACATTTAACAATCGAATTTGTACGGATTTTGACACAAATGTGCAGCCCGTGCAAAAATTCACGGCAAATCACGGCAAACGCTAAAATTCATGGCAAGCGCCAAAATTCACGGCTTCCGTGAATTCCATGAATTCGTGATTTTCCTCTAGCCCTACTAATGACCAGACTGACATAAGACAGCAATCACTGCACTCATAACAGTTTGATATTAGGTAATTTTATGCCAGCAGTAGACTAAATTATGCATGGTACTGTGAACAGATAAACGCCACGGATTAAGTCAATTCAACCGGAAAAGTTCAGATCAGTAAACAATTTTACTGCCCGCATAAACACGTGCAACTTACTCAGCACTTTATTGTCAATATTATTATTATTATTAAGTATACTGATATGTGATGCAAAAAGAAAGTCGCTACCAATAACTGCCACAGCAGACGCACCTTGCTCAGTCACAGAAGTTGTCAAATGGACGCAATCAAAAGAACTCCACATTATGGATAACAACTGACAACTGCACACAAAAGTTTATTTGCCACAAACGGCATATGTGCGAAGGAATGATTTAGACGCATAAGTAGTAATACCTAAGGTCAGCATTACTGAAACAGCATAAACAGTTCCAGCTAGAATCGCTTCAAGTTTACTACAATCAAGTTAACAGCTTTGGCAAAAAGTGTGTGTTATCGGATCACCTTTCAGATGCAACACTGGAAAACGATTGACACACGACATCAAACGAAATAATTCAAAGCAAGCACATGACAATTATTACAAATCATTACATTCAACTCTCCCATCAAACTTTTAACAAAGAGAAAAAACACATAAGTAGAAACTGATGGTGTACAATTAACATTTTTCCAACAAAAAAGCAAAAGTAACAGTTTTATACCTCAGCACATTAGCAAGCAAATCCCCCAAACACGGGTGAAATTTCGGCACATTTCAAGTAAATTACCATTAATGGCACTAACATAATTCTCGGCAGTAAAAACTAAAAAGGGTAAAAAAACTGTACAACAGCTGCAAGAAAAAATGCACAAAATAATGCATTTACTTTCCATGTCACGTCACTACTTCAAGCATTTAGTTTTCATTCTATCACATACCGACTTTCACAGTGCACATATTTAGCAAGTCACTCATCAATAAATTAACATGCAACTCAAAACCGACTCACAAAAAACCCTTGTGCCGTAGACAGCAACAACTAAAAAACACTGTATGTGTGCAACACATGCAACGGAAATCCACAGTTATCGACAGAAGAAACTGCACCTCAAAAAAAACAATCCACATCACCTTTTTTGACACACAGTGTGTGTAGCAAATACTGCACAAACGATACCATACTTTCCAACTGCATGAAGCAAAAAATAAACAATTAAAAAAATACCAGCTTATTATGTACAACACGTTTACATAAATATATCTGTCCGTTGAATATAATGCAGTAGATATTTTAATCAGAATTTGTAACACAAATGTCGAATACTATCGTCGCGGCAAGTCCGTGAATGCATCAGTTGGAAAGTGAACATAGTTGTAAGAAGAATATACATTATGATGACTTCCACCACCCTGCAATTGCGATGAAGGCTGCGGCATAAACGGAGTTGAGGACCGGCTTACCGGAGCTCTGAAAGAAGGCATCATCTGCATCGGTGGAGCACCTTGGCCGAAGAATCCGGCATTTGCTAAGTATCTCTGATAGTCAATGGGCGACGCAGAGGCATGGGGGCTCGGTTGACGCTGTGGATGATGAAACATATCCAGCATGTTGTAACTGGCGGCGTGTGGTGAAAGAGTGATAGACCCCACCGGTGAGGTCTTCTCCGAAGTGGCTGCCCGACGTCGTCCAGAGGACTGCCTGCATGCCTGGTTGACGGCTGGACCTGACAATGGTTGGCCAACAACACGTCCAAATGGGTCTGACTTGGGCGGAAGCAGACCCATTGACTGAGTGTCTGGTGAGATTCCATAGGACATGTCGAGTGGCGGAGGCTGGGGAGTGTTGCTACCTAGACGACTCGTCAGCTGCTGCAGCTGAACCAGTGAACAGTCAGTCCGGCTACCATGTGGAATCTGACTACGACCGCCTCCCGAACCGGCTGACGGCGAGAAAGTTGACATCAGCTGGTCAAGAGGAGCATCGGTGAACCGATGATCAACAATCATACCGGTGTAGGACATGTTAGCCGGCAGTGATGGTGGAATTCCATAGTACGGTAGTCCAATTGCTGACGAAGTACTCTGCTGACGCGAGTGATGCCTTTGGACTGTATTGACACTGGCTGTGGTTGACACGGTCTGGTAGCCAGCAGTGACCCTGTTGGTAGTACTGCTTGGTGAGAGTAGCTGCAGACTGTGTGGGGTCGGTGAAGGGGCGCCAGCATATGTCGTAGCACTGACTGGAACAGCGACGTTCGTTGGAAAGTGGAATGGTGGCACTCCATCGGTCAGGTTACAGGAGAATGGCACAATGCTGGCATTCTGTGACAACCCACTCATAGCCGATGTGACTGCCATGAACGATGGTGATATGGCTGCAGGAGCAGCTGGTGAAAATACGTTGGTATTGGCGACTGGTGACTTTTTCGGCATACCCGCTACCCAACCGGTCCCACCACTGCCAGAAGGTGACGGATTAGGTTGGTTAAAACTGCCTTGCTGTGTACCAGCCAACCCCGATGAACTCCCGCCAGTAAAGCTGCCACTTCCCGGAGACTGGTCTACTCGCGTTGCTGGGGAATGGGTTAATGAACCAAAGCTCTGTGCACGGCCATAACTTCCGTTCGGTGACATCATCGCACAACCAGAGTTTGGAGATCCAACTGCTGCTCCAGGCGAACTTTTGACTGAGTGTGGTCCACCAGCCGACTGGTAGCTGGCATCATGCAATGGTCTTGTGCTATAGCTGCCCTGTTTTGCTGGCGCATACTCAGTACAATAACTAGCTGGAGAATTCATCCTCTGCTCTGCAGAATTCATCTCTGGTGACACGAGATGCGGCTGTATGTGCGAGCCGGAGCCACTAGATAACCTCCTATAGCCACCAAGATACGAACTAACGACGTTTTCCATTCCAGGGGTTGGACATGACACTCGTGGCACGTTGCTGGCAGGAGAAGGACTGCCAACACTGACAAATGCTGGAGTGAACTGCCCTGTAGGTTGAGTGGTGCTGGAACTAGCAACCGGGTTTGTGACGAAACCCTGCTGAGAAACTGTGGAAGCCTGGCCGATGTCAGCCGTACTGCGAACAACAAAGTGCTGTGGGTGGTCTCTTGACACGTGATGGGCAGCCATAGCTCCATGGGCATTAGCCTCCGTGAAACGACTGTCAGCAACAGAAGGACTGTTCAGTTCAGCCTGGTGAACTGTACAGAACTGTGAGTCAACAGCAGTGCTTGGATTCGGTGCACGACAAACTGTCCTAAGCACTGGGGTTGGCTCGTTCAGAAGCTTCTCCAGCACGGGTGTGGTAGATGCGGTCGGACACTCTTCAGCCGTCTTCTCTGACCTTTCATCAGCAACAACATCATCATGATCATCATCATCATCTAAACTCTGTGGCTGCTGATTAGCTTGGTCCAAACTGCTCTGCTCCATAGCCAACCCTGGCATCACGTGCTCATTATCATCGTCACTACCGGTAAATGCTGTTTCAGTGACAGATTCTAGATCATCCGGCATGGGAGACTCTGCAGTTGAAGAGGAATCGGACTCTGAAGAACTCGGAGAAGAACTTCCGTTATCATTTGCCGCCACACACGTCAGGTTGTTATCTGCATCACTTGGAGATAATCTGCCATTGTTGTTTTCAATTTCACCACCATCAGACTTAGTCTGCAGCTCACTGCTTGGCAAATCTTCAACTTCTGCCAGTTTATATGACATGTCTAGATCAGATGACTGAACCATTTTATCAACAACCTCCGACGATGCATCTGGCTTGCTATCACTCGCAGTAGCTGCATCAAAGAGTTCTCCGATCATGGTGGAATTGTGGTCCGAGGAGTCCACATCACTCATTCCGGCAGGTGATCCGCTGTGGATGCTCAGCTCGGAGCCAGAGAATCCATTGCGCAGCATTTCATCACTGCTGTCCGGAGCAAAGTCCCGGCTATTGCACAACTCCGACGCCGCCTTCTCGCTCTCGCTCTCAGCGACATTGGCTCCACACTCACCGACCCGCTGACGTAGCGCTGTGATGGTTGAGCTACGGCCAGACTCACCTGCACTGCTGCCACCTAGCGACGTACCCAGAAACACGTCGTTGCCCGATGCCAGTTTGCCAACCTTACTGCCATTCACTTCCACCTAAAACACAAACAGCTCGAGCTATGCAAATTCCACTCTAGCACACTGCTTGACTAATTTTACTTCAGTGCAAGTAAGTTTCTTTATTTTTATTCTAGTTTTTTTATAAACAAAAACACTACCATACCACAATAGCATAATACTATATAATAATAGTATAAAACAACATAGCAATGAAAATATACAGTAATAATATAACAACACAGCATAACAGAACAACACATTTAATACAACATAATATAATAAAAAACAATATTTCTATAACCCCGGTAGTAGATCCTGGGGGTTAAAACACCAAATTAAAGGTCCATGGCCACAGTCAAACTCACTCGCGCAATTTCTGTAGATTTAAATTAGACATTTAACCTCGCATATATAATATGTTGATTTGAGCTTCATAAATATATGAAATTAATGCGTGAATTCAAATGAAATGCGGCAATACGTTACGTTATGCGAAATATTCTAATCTATCAGTGCCTGCAGTGACGTCATGACCCTAGCCCATATATAGATCATGAATATTAATGGCCTGGCCGACGACGTCATCATTCTAGGCTAGGCCATAGCCTATAGACGTCATGAATATTAATTCATGGCGTCTATAGGCTAAACTCATGACGTCATCGCAGACCAATGGACCATCATGGCGGCGCGTTTTCTACGTCGTTATCGTAGATCGTCGACTTCAAAGGTAAATTTTTCCGTGTTGATAAAACGCTGGGCGCCGATATTACTGTCAAAGTTATCAGAAAATTCTGCACTTTCAGGAAAATGGATAAAATTTATATGTTAATTTTGGCGTCCACGGACCTTTAAAAGCAGCGAAAAAAGAATGGACAGAGGTCCGAATCTCTGAAAGCTTCAATAAAACAAACTTTGAAAACTAGAATAATATAACAACATAAAAATAGTAGAAAACGGATTTTAATCCAGCCAATGTCTGCAATACCCGATACAGACATCTCATTAATTTACCTCATTTAGATCCTCCTCTTCTTCACTGCTGTTGTCTGGGTGGCGAAAGTGTGGCAACAACGAATCTTCTGCCTCGCAGTCTGGCGGCACGGTGTCGATGACATCCTTGTGTTGAAGAGTCGGTGGAGATGGTGATCGACTCTCGACGGGAACGTTCAGTCCAGCAACACAACCATCCACCACTGCCACATCTTTCCTTTCCAGCATCGGCATTTCTGCCGAGACGCTGCTGCTGCTTTCCGGTGGTGGTGGTAATGGCCTCGGAACAACTTCCGCCAATGTTTCCATTTCCATCTCCGAGGCGTGCTGATCTCTGTCGCCTGTCGCCTCTACCTCGTCACTTGTACTAATAGCCGCCAGCTCAAGGGTCGGTAACACAGATGATTTGTCCTCCTGACTCAGGGCACAGGTTCTTTGTATGGAATCAGTGTCATGCATGCTCTGCAACAAAATACATCTGCTGATGCTAGACACCACCACAGCAAGAGTTAAAAAAGGTAAAAAGTAAAAGGTGTCAATTTGTATAGTGTATCTCGCGTACACGCCTCTAATGCGCTTATCGTCACTAACCAGAGCCGCCGGCCGCACGACCACCGCGTGCAGCCTGCAGATACAGGCTAGCGCAGTGGCTGGCTAGGCATCCCCAGTCAGCTGTACTAAGGTCACAACCTTCCGTAATTCATATAACGGGTTACTACTCATTTAACCGACCCCGGAAGGATGGCAGGCTGAGTTGGCCTTGTTGGTTGACTGATAGTGGACGCTTTGCCCACAAAGTGGTCACACGGCCATCCACCAGTCCAGCACAGGATAGGAAAAGTTCGCCGGGCAGGACCGACGTTCTAACCGCTATGCTACACCACTATTCCTGAATAAACCCACAGGCTAAAACAGTAACTAGTAAGTTATATAAATGCAGCATAGGGCTGTAATGTTGTTATATCTTTGACAACTTCTTTGAAACGATTTCTGTTTGCTGTTAAACGTCCATGTCTAAATCAATTACCACAGAAGGCAACAAGACTCCTGGCATGTGACCGTCATTTTCAGAAAACTACAAGTGAAAACGTCTGCTAAGAAGAACCTTAACAGTCTAATAATAAAACTTATCCGGAAAACATCACTGTTCTAGTGGCCAGAAATGGGAATGAAAACCCTTCACTCAGGTAACTGATTTTATCAACCGGGTAAAAAACACAGGCTAACGATTAGTAGCTTCAGCAGCACTGACCACATAAAACATGCAAAGACATATGTGCAACTAGTCAGATGTGAGTAAGTAAATTTATAGTCAGATTATGATACACACCTTTCTAGGTCGTCCGCGCCGTCGCCTAGCCCCTTGCATTGCTGCCAATCTCATATGTTCGATATTCTTCACGACTTTTCCCGCTTTTCTCGGCCTACCGACTTTCCGACGCTTTGATGCAAGACCTGGAAAATGAACCAAAATACCGTGAGAGATAATCCAGCTACAATAAACTTCTGATCAGGTTGACAAGAAATACTTTTCAAAAAGTTCGTCACTCCAGCATCATAATAAGTCCTCCACAGCCAAAACTGTCTTCATCTAATCACTTTTCCCAACACTCTTAACTCTTAATTCTAGCTAGAAAACCCTGTTGACCAAGTGCTGACATATCATGTAGCCATCCACTTGACCCTTGACTTTTTTTAGCTAAAAAATGTCACACCCATTATTCCTGCTCTGATAAATGGTCACAAAGTTTTTGGTTTTCTATGCTTTTCGTTTTCAAGTTAGGAGTCTGTATGAGACAAGACCCTCTGTGCAGCCTATTATGACTGCCGCACAATAAAGCACCGCATGCAAAATTAACCACTGAATACATAGCTGTAGGACAAGCCATAGCACACAGTACAGACCAAAGTCTTTGCTGTACGCGTCTTTGCTGAATGGCACTGATAACGACAGCACAGTCTGAGCAGCAGACAGATCTTCTTCTTCAGTAGACGCTCTCATCGCCTGCTCACAAACGTGCACAGTTAAGCTACGACTAACTTAGTTCACACCTGTGTGTATGTGTCTACCATTTCAAGTATTCGCATCACTGATTTTTTTCTCAGATGTTTCATTGTTCTACCACCGGTTGTTAATAAAAACTTTTATATCAAGCTGTGTCCTAGATGTCCTCAGCATGATGTATTTATGTCACACAGCAAAACTAGCACACAGATCTGCATCTGCTGCAGCAAAAATAGCCAAAATCAAACTTAGCTAAATGTATTAAACATAAATTTTGTCTTATGCACAAGTCGAATCTAAGCTAGAGTTTATCCGAAGCTTAGCCTTGATTTTAAGAGATTTAGGTCTCATACATAAAATTTCTTATTATTACAAAAAGCAACTAAAAACAAATCGGAAATAAATATACAACTTCATCACGCTTCAAGTTTCTTATGTCAACACACCTTTGCACATAACTTGCATCCCAAAAGTGCACACTTGAAGTATAATTATGCCATAAAGTGGCCGCCATCATTCACTGAAAAACGAAACCTTGCCTGTAAGCTGGACGCTGGGGACAGAGGAGACGGTAGTTTGAGGTGAGTGGGTCTGAAGACCAGAGCAGACGATGGTCGAACGAATGACGATGATGCCATCGTACGGAGCTTGTTGATATGACAACGATCAACATCCATGACATCACTAACAGCACCAATGCAAACACAGCACCACATTCCAGCCACTGGGACATTCCTCATACTGTATTATATGTAAAAGGTAAAGGTCGTCAATTTGTATAGCGCATCGTCGCGAACACGCCTCTAATGCGCTTTTGTCACTAACCTGAGCCGCCTGCCGCACGGCCACCGCATGCAGCCTGCAAACACAGGCTGGCACAGTGGCCAGCTAGGCAACCCCAGTCAGCTGTACCAAGGTCCCCACCTTCCATAACCCATGTAATGGGTTACTACTCATTTAACCGACCCCGGAGGGATGGCAGGCTGAGTTGACCTTGTTAGTTGACTGATAGCGGACGTTTAACCCACAAAGTGGTCAAACGGCCATCCATCAGTCTAGCGCAGGATAGGGAAAGTTCGCCAGCCAGGACCGACGTTCTAACCACTATGCTACACCTCCAAATATAGTCTACATTCACTGAATATTTATTTGTTCTTGTTGTCGGATTGCTGTATGAGTTAAAATGCTGCACCCATGGTGCACCAGTACCGGTTAGTAGTCGAATGGCCAATCATTGGAAGAGAGGTAAACTGGTAAATGATCTAAAATAGCTTGCAGCATAAAATGAGGGCTAATAAAATAGATACTGCTGCATTAAGCTTATGAATCGAGAAGAATTTATGCTTTCTTTACATCTTTCTTTACAGCACAGACTACATTTTCTACGTGTGCACTTATGCTGTCCATGGCATGACAAAATTAACATTGATAATAATTACTGCTGCAAGCAATAATCATGTAAACTGCCAGCAGCAGAAATGTGCCATCAATGAAAGCTAATATCTGAAAAAATATATGACAAAATGTACCAAGTTACTGGTGACGAAACTGCATCAAGAGACTTCAAAGCATTTCGTACAGCATCCACGCAAATACCCGTCTCCAGAGCAATGTCTGCACATAAATCAAACTCTCTGCAGTAATTAAATAATGATGTAAAAATAAATTCTGTGCTATTCAATAACCTAATAATAGTGTGACAAAAAGACAGGACAACATGAGAAAGTTGGGTATGGGTATACATGTATTTTCAGCGCACATCACAAGCAGCGCAAGAATGAGCGTAATAGCTCTTACTATCACTAAAATCGAATTTAGTCAATAGTCACACAGTCAGTGACCTTGATCATCCAAGGTCAATGATTTTCATGTCAACTGAAAGCCAATATGCAACTTCCTATCAACGATCAATAGCAACTTACGCTCTATCTAGCACCGTTTCCGAGATATGGCCACTTATAGCTTGAAACATTCCATTCCATAGTGCATTATGACCCTTCAAGATCATCCAAGGTCACCGATTTATATGTCATTTGAAAGCCAGTATGCAACTTCCTATTAGTGATCAATAGCAACCTAGAGCCTATCTTGCACCATTTAGCCACAATACATCCATGATGGATGACAGATGACAACCATGACAACAGCTCGACCGTTACTCAAGTACAGTCGGCTAAAAATGAGTATCAACTTCAGGGTAACCAAACTGAAAACCAACTTCTTCATATCCATGAAAATTTTTTCTCCACGTTGATATCATGGAGCAAACCAAAAACTTTCCAATGGAGGCAACAACTGTTACCAAAATGTCAATACATTAGTATGAGGGTCGTTCGATAAATAAGTTACAAAACAGCGTCATTCTGTTAGTTTTCCAAATCTAAAAAATCCAAAATATACGTTTTGTAGGGAATTTTATTCTGAACACGTGTAAAATTTCTTTTTGGATGATGATGTCATTATTGTGATATCATCTGCTCACAGAACACAGTCTACACATGTATTATTTTACCCACCAGTAATCTATCATAACTCACAAGTGATAAACAGCTTAAGAAAGAAAAAAATGAATAAAATTAACAAGTTAATGCCATCTGTTTAAATGCTAAAGACTAATGTGTCATTTTTCAAATATATCGTCTGAGTTCACTTAAAGATTTTTCCTATCTGTCAGCAAATTTCTGAATGCCCGATGAAAAGAACGATGCTAGCGGCTATACATGCCACTGAAAAACGACCGATTGCACCTCAATATACGATACAAATTTCTGCCAACCCAGCATTTTTACACCAAATGCGAACTGTTTGCTTTGCAAAGCACTAGTCACCATATACTGGATGCATTTCAGAGTGAATCTAATTTGCATTTATATTTTTTGCCCACAAAAATACAATAACAGCACGCTGTTCATTACAGGAGAATTTCAGAGTCAATGTCATGGTATTTAATGTTTATCATCATGAAACTCACAGCTGCTACTCAGAATTAAATTCCCTACAAAACGAATATTTCAGACTTTAATATTTGGAAAACTAACAAAATGACGCTGTTTTGTAACTTATTTATCAAACGACCCTCGTAGATAGAGTTTGCAATTTGAAAAACACATAAAGCTTATTAATTACCTTTGAAAGCAATGCTGCCAACAGTCTCGGCTGAACACAGGTAACTGATAACAGCATCAGTCCAATACTGTCTCAGCAACTGATCAAGGCCACCACTAGACTCATGTCCAGTCCAAGATGCTGTCATATTACAAGCCTTACACACCTGGTAGCCTGCAATCAATTAATCAATGCACCTGTACTATAATACAGGTAAAACATGGCCCAAAATGGACAGACCTCTAACTTTCACTAACAAACTGCTACAGCCATAAACGCACAAACAATGAAACCAACATCTCGACACAAAGATATGAAGAAAAATGACTCGAGGCGACAACCAATATTAAGCCAGACAATGTTAAGTAATAGCAGCAAAAATACAACAAAAAATACTAAATAATGCACAGCATCTTCAGGGACGGTAACTAAACAGTAAAGAAATCCCCATATAACTCTTGTAACTGCAGCAACAACTGTGTATTGGATTAAAAAAATATGAACATAAATAAATATAAATACTATGAATGTGCAAAATAAAAATGAACACGTAACTGCACCAGACGTGACAGAATAGTCATTCAAAGTATCAACTTACCAAAGTCGATGAGAAACACATCGTAGCTTCCTTGATACGGAGGCAGAATACATAGATTTGAAAAAATGCATTCGCTTTCATTCTGCTTCTGCTGTAAACAGGAAAAAAAACAACGTGACTAGAACTCCATTCCTGTGAAAAAATTAAACTGCTATAAAGCAACATAAATAAAACACAGCCAATTTTGCATACGAAATATGAGAAACCTTTGCAGTCATATTTGCTAGATATCTGTTAGACATTTGCATGAAAAGGGACCCACACGGAGTGTTAATAAATTATGTTGTAAAGTCATTAAATCACAACACATTTTGTACTATCGGCAGTCGTTGCTATTGCGTGGTAAAGGAATAGTCACAGGTATAAGACAGTTGGTACCATCAGGAGTTTATTCAAAGACTTTTGCAAACATAGTTGAACAAACATAGCAAAATACCGAAACATTTAACATCAAACATGGCTTTTACTTGCATTCTACCTATTTTCCTCTATGGTTCTGAGTGTTGGGCAGTTACTAAGAATGATGTGCGCAAGATCGATGCACTTGATCAGTGGTGTCTAAGAATGCTGCTAGGAATCAATTGGCACCAGCATGTGTGCAACGACGAAGTCAGAAGGTTAACCAAGCAACCCCATCTCTCAGCCATAGTCCAGTCAAGGCGCCTGTCCCTGTTCGGACACATTGCACGAATGCCTGATGAAACAGATGCAAAACAGATCTTAACAGCTTCCCCGCAGGAAACTGGACGAGACCACTGGGACGTCCTTGTATTACATGGATGAAAACCATTCAGCAGGATCTGAAATCCAGCGACCTTAATATGGACGATGCAGTTGACTTGGCTCAGAACCGTCCACTCTAAAGATTGATGTCTACGTTCAGTGCTACGCACTCTTAGTGGTGCTTGCCAGAAATGATGATGATGATGATGGCTTTTATATCATTTTCAAACCAATGCAACAATACTTAAAAAAAACAGAAGGCAATCAGATGGCATCTATGTCCACAACACAGGACGTAAAAGATAAATTAACAGTAAAATACTAATAATATATGAATAAAAAACTCACAGAAGAGAAGAATGCAACGAGATGACAGCCATGTCTGTCGTTGAGCGTGAGAACATAGAACGTGGAAGCAATCTGGACCGAGGGATGCTGAGTTTGTGAGCCGAACATGGCGGCCAGTATACAGAGAGTGCGACAGTAGGCCGGCTCGTGCAAGCCTTGGACCACATACACGGACATCTTGCGATCGCGATATATCTCATCACCCAGCGGACAGTGCGCTTCGCACTTGGCCTGATGACAATCCGTACACATCCTTCTTGCAAAACTGTAAATGGCTACAAAACTGTAAATGACAGAATAAATTACTATGATGATGACCGTTCAATATGGACACAAATCATACATTTGCCATTTGTTTTTTAACTGCCCGCCCGCCACAATTTGTACAATTTGTAGTTAAACTTGTACTCTTGTGATGTGTCTCATAGAAAAATTAGAATTAAGGGAGAGACCCACTGAATATAATTTTGATTAACCAAAAAGGGTAACAAGAATAAAGCCATAAAAACTGCGGTGATGGATTGATGGGGCACTTCGACCCAGAACTCACGATAATCAGTTAATCAGCATGTCCACCCTGTTAAACGCAAATCGCCAATGAAATATTTTCTGTTCTCTTTCCGAACTGGTTTGACTTGCAATTTAGACCACGTTCACAATACTGATCCAACGTCTCTGAATGAACGCGATCAACTGCAACTTTCACTGGTTGCACACGGACTTGATTCAAACTAAGCTAAACCTGCTGTGGCTAGGACAGCGCGGCAGTCGAACAGTCGTTCTACGTTAGTCACACTTCATACGATCAAAGCTTCACATCAGCCTCGATTGGCTCAGCCTGAGCAAATGCTCACTACTCAATGGCTGTTTAAAAACTTATTACCTCCGCCAAGGAGGTTATGTTTTTGCCAGACTTTGTTTGTTTGTTTGTCTGTCTGTCTGTGTGTTAGCAAGATAACTCAAAAAGTTATGAATGGATCTTTCTGAAATTTTGAGGGTATGTTGAGAATGGCACAAACTACCAGTGATTCAATTTTGGGGGTGATCCGAAAGGAATCCTGGAATCTGGATCACTTTGAAATTTTCGTTACCATTGCTTTCAATGGGGCATAACGGAAACTGCTGCAAAACCGAAGATGGTGCTGCCACCTAGCGAACAACATTGCCTTGGTGGAGGTGTGCGGGCTCTGACTGCTTTTTAGTTCAACAAGTAATCTTTAGCTAGTGGCTGTGGCAGTACTGTTAGAGGCTAGTTGTGAATGGTGCAGTGGTTAACGCATTGCTCTCCATCAAGATATCTGCTCAGAATGAAGCCCAGTTACAACTCAAGCAGACGAGGACAGATAAACCATCTTCACATGTAACCATTTTCCATCCCTCCAGCATAAACAAATCAAGTACCGACCTGCTTTGCTGGGGTTAAAGCGGAATGTTTTCACCTGTGTCGGGAAGCATAAAACACTGTGGCAGGTGACGCTTTGTAGCCCTAAGATTGGAGACACAAAGGGCTATGGACATCTTTAACCTTTTTACACCATCACTCAAGAGTATTCAAGACTGTGGCTCGGTAGTCTAACGGTAACGTGTCGGACTTGTAATCCTGAGGTAACTCAGAGGCGCAGGTTCGACTCCGCACCAGGACACTGCCAGGTAACGACCTTAGGCAAGTTGTTCACACACGTGTGCCTCTGTCACCAAGCAGTATAATTTGGTACCGGCTTCACCACTGGGATGTAAACAGGTGCACCGCGCGACACACTGGCCCAGTATCCGTGGTCTCGCAGTGTAAAAACTGGTGTCTGGCTGAGGGCCTTAGGAAACGGAGATCAGCGCCGCCCTACGGGCCGTAAGGCTCGGGAAAGCCTTAACGTTTTTTTACAAGAGTATTCGTTTGATAAATGTTGTGACAAGACTTTTACAGGCCGCCTGGTGCTCCTGCTGTCACCTAACCACCAATGTCAAAGTATGGTGCACTGTATACACAATATACAGGGTGGGCCAAATAAAACCGGACCCATATGAGCGTTGATGACTCAGCGATGGTTGCCCGTAGAAAGGCGTGTGATATGTCAAAAGTTTTAGAATATTGTAGACAAAAAGGGCCGAACTTGTATAGCAAATCATTTAAATATTCTTTGCCTAATTTGCATAAATCTTTATTTTCCCTGAAATTATGCATTTGCCTGCACTTTCATGTGCCCGAGTTTATTGAACTCAAAAACTCACTGCCAAAAAGTCCACATTTAAATTCTGTGAATTATCTAGTGTGGGGCATTGCAGCAAATAGCACGATCACAAAATTTCAGTAACAGACCAGCTAAAACGTGTGCTAATCGAATGCTGGGCTCAGCTGATCCTGAACACACTGACTCCAGCGATCGATCAGCTGCCTAAAAGGACTGATGATGGTTATGAATGCAAAAGCTGGACAACTGCCTATGTTGAATTTCATCCAAACTCAACGTATATGTTAATGATTGCTGATATTTCACTGTATGCTGAATGAAAATCAACTTAAATCCATGCGTTACTGCCAATTTAGCATGATTTTAGGGGTGGGACAGATTTGTGTAAATCAGGCAAAAAATATTTAAATGCTGAGACATGCAAGTTGTACACTTTTTCTGTACCCAATTTTGAAACTTTTGGCTTATTAAGCGCCTTTCCATCAATAAACATCGCTAAGTTATAAAAGCTCAAATATCCATGTTAAATCCATTTGTTACAGTCAAATTTGGCAGAATTTCAGGGGTGCCAAATATTTATGCAAATTAGGCAAAGAATATTTAAATGCTTCACTATGCAAATTTGTCGTTTATTCTTTACAGCATTCTGAGACTTTTGACGTATAACACGTCTTTCTACCACTAACCATCGCTGAGTTATCAACGCTCAAACAAGTCCGGTTGTATGTCATAGTTCTACCACAGTTAAGCTGCCACGTAACACAGTAAAGTATTCTTCTAGCATGAAACCAATGAGATATGATACCAGTATTTACCGTGTGTCGTTTCAGTGAGTGATTGCTGGGCAGAGACGCTAAACAAAACTCACAGATGTACATCGTTTCGCCGCTGTTCATACAACACAATAATACTCACATCACATCGTATGACTAGATTCCTTTTAGCAGGTTTCACTCACAACTGCAGAAAAAAATGAAGATACTACTAGTCTATCAGCAACTATCATCTGAAATTATCTACTATCCCCCCGAAGTTGACCCAAGCATGTTGTAGTTGCATGAAACACAACACTCACATGCTGTATTCGCACGAGCTTCCCTGAAGAAGAGTCGTAATATTATAGCAGTATATAGCACCACATACATCTGTGCATTATTGTTAGTATTATTATCATAAAACGATGACAAATTCTTCGTTCTTTCACTCATGCTTCACACATCTCTATTGTGAAAACAAGCAACAATATTCTGTTCGCAATTTGTGCCATGTTTCCATTTGTGATTTATGAATAATCTTGTAGACAGAAAAACACATAACCTTCAAGGATAGAATGGAGGCTATTGAGGTACAATAAAACGCTAACAGCAAATACTCTCCGATACAAGAAGTGACATTCAAATCATCAAAGAAATGCAATAGCAACGAATACATACCCAGGACAAGCAGTTTCCAGTAAGTAACGGCCAAATATAACTGAAGATGGCAATTTCCTTGGCACAATGCTGCTGCTAACACAAATGCTCGACTACAAATGCACATCACAGACATTCGCTATTGAAGCACTGAGCGAGTTTTTCATGTGATATGTACAGACAAACATACGATACTTACATCACAAACCCCAACTGACAGGCTTCATCCACCCTGTGGACAATAACTGTCACCTGGCCCATAATTTGCAAGAGAAAACAACAAAAGCATGGAATACGAAACTTACTTTCGGCTTTGCAGCTCAGAGAAAAATAATAAACGAAACCATCAACTGAAACTATCTGACACTGTGACATTCAAACGAAACTTAAAAACTTTACTGTTTCAGCGAGCTTTTTATCTCTGAGTAGTTTTTACTTTTTGTACATTATCCTTAGGTTTTATTTTAGTTTTTAGGTGTGTTGTACACCACTGGTCACTTT
>Ga0209367_1000357_pt1 | contig 42772 bp, 25 predicted proteins | sample WorMetLIZISLAND2_FD_187412 | JGI IMG/M metagenome (GOLD analysis project Ga0209367, IMG submission 187412) | Marine gutless worms symbiont microbial communities from Max Planck institute for Marine Microbiology, Germany - Olavius geniculatus... ... | reverse complement strand
ATGTAAAAGCTTTGCTTACGTTGATTAAGTATAACAATATAAATTGTGGCTTATGTTTAATATACTAATCCATTTCAACCAGCTACTAACTTGCCACAAACTCTCAACTAATCAACAGACATCATGCTCTTGATGCAGTAATCCATCGTTGTTCAGAAAAAATCTTTTTATCTACATATACAAACATATAATCAAATTTGTAAAAACCAATATATATTATGCAAAATAATGACAATACAATGTAAATATCTGCACAATATTGATTATTGAAACATGCATGGCACCAGTTGTATATATTCAGTAAACTATATGCCAATGATCAAATGCAAGTGACTCATGTTGAACAAGGTATACAAATTCTAAACAGTATTTATTACACAATTCTTTGTACAAAAGTCATTCAATAAAACCTGAAAATGGAAAAAAAAACTTTATAATACCGACAACAATATCAGAAAAACAATACAGCAGTGATGTTAATGGATGCAATTCATCAAAAACTCCAGACAATGCCACAGTACGTTAGCACGGCATTTCTCTCTCTCAGGCATCAGACAGAAACATCAACTAAAGTCAAAGTAGCTCAGGGGCTTAATCACAGTTGAATTTAAACCCAATGATCATGTTAATATCAATGGTTTCACAGCCTCTGTTGTGCAGCAAGATAGCTTAATACTGAGCATATGACTGTGAGCACATCTGACGTCTACGGTCTGTCAAATCCTGCACCGTGCACATTGGTCCACACTCCACTTAGTCCCATTTGCTGTAGATTTATTCTATGACATTATGTACTACAAGCTGTACGACAAACACACACAACAATTTGAAGATGTAGAGTCTTGGCCACTGTGGCTTTTTTAGCCAAATGAGAGCATAAAAACGAACAGCTCACAAACTGTGATGCTGTCTTTAAAAAGACTCATAGGTTCGAACAATAATGTGATAAGTTACGTAAATTCATCAGAAACAACCTCTAATTAAAAACTTGTTAACATTTTGGCAACCACTGCTGCCTTATTTGGAATGACTGTCCATCAGGTGTCGCTGAGGCAGATGGTAAATAATCATAGACGTGTGGAACCGAAATGAGGGGTTCTATCAACTTCCACACGTCTATGATGTGGTTGCTGAAACGTCAGCAAGTTTCTAATTAAAGGTTGTTTTTGATGAATTTACAAAACTTATTTTGTGACGCTAACTGATGTCAACAGACTGTCCAGTATTAATTCACCCCCATGCACAGATATTACAAATGTGTGAAACTGTGAGTAGCAGGTACGATTGCTATTTCTCTTGGCAATATGTGCGAGTTGAAATAAACTAGATATTCTAAAAGTGGCCATTCTCAGCACTTGTGGGGTGAAAGAACAGCAATACAAGGCAGAATGCCAAAATGTTGTATCTAGTTTTTTTATAGCAAAACATCCCATGCAAAATTTCAAAATATTAAATATTAACACATTATGGAATAAACTATAGCAAGCAAATGTATATGTTATTTATCAGCAAATGCTAAAACGACATTAATGCACTGACAAAATTCATCGTACACACAGTATTTTCCATTTCCTTGAAAAGTCATCGACAACAGATAGAATGAATATTTTGCCATTCTGTCCTCAAATACTGGCAATAAGGGCGTTGACTGTGAACAGAAATAACGTAAAAATGCTACAGTTGTAATGACTCCAAATATTCTGGATAAACACAGAAAGAAAAACAGCGATGACAAACAAAACATGATGCTGATAAAAGACATGTTGCTCTTCGAGGTCAAAAACGGCTAAAAACATTCCTGATGTCAAAAACTCTAATGCTCGTAATATATGGCACAGCTGCTGTTAGCACAAATCTGCACCATATAAATGAACAGAGTACCATACTGTTGGTAAAAAATAAGTAATATAATAATAATAACAATAATAACAATAAACAGCCCTTGTAACCAAGTTGTGGGAAACATAAGAAAGTGGATCAATGCCATCCAAAAAGACAGGGCTGGTCTTAGGCATGTTCGAGCGGTTTGGGCGAACTGGGCGGCCGATTTTAGGGGGCCGCCTTTTTGGGACGCAAAAAATTTATTTTGCGTAAATTACGTGTGCCAATTTCAACAACTTTGATGTGTCTACAAATATTAATAATATTGAATTAAATTGAATTAGCAAATAAAATGCAAACAGAGTGTAATGAGAGTCTAGTCTTTAACATTACAATAACATGTTCTGCAGTGGGAAACAACTTCTAAAATTAACTGTAATAAAACATCAACAAAAAAGCAAATTTGTATACACATAAAATGTACACAAATGATCCTGAGGTCCCAGTGACTGGTTGGCATGGCAATTGCAGCAGCAAAAAAGTGAGTTTTTAACTTCTTTCTAGAGTTTTACAAACAATGATGACAGATTACTCACAACACCTAATTGTGCCTAGTTATATCAATCTACTTGAGCCAAATGGCAAAGTCGCCGCAGCTACCGGCCGGTCTGATAGTGGGCAAGTACTTCAGTGTATGTCTGCCTCTTTGACGACATCGAAACAGTCTCGATGGACCGAAATAGATCATCACACGACACGTTGGACGGAAGTCTGGTCAGGAACTTGGCAAGCTGAATGAAATCAAGGCAAAGCAGCCTCGTTTCACACAGCTTCAGAATACCTGACAACATGACATCAACCATACAGTCAGAACAGAGCAGCATGAGCTAGCGGCTGCAATCCCGGGATTCTGTCACAATTCTGAAAATCTCACAACTTGCTTTCATCACTCATAATGCTGCACCTTGGTATCTGACATGAATTTATGCCCACCTAGCATTTTATTATGCCAAACAAGTATTGTAGGTTTCGTAAAACACTTGTCACAACATACTGGATGCTTTTCAGAATGAATTGTATTTCCATTAAGTTCCCCCCCAAAACGAATAACAGCCGGTTACTCACTATGAAACAACTTCAATGGCAATGTCGCTATATTCAATGTTTAAAAATGATGTCACAGTAATGTCATCGTTCAGAGAACTAACAGAATGACGCTGTTTTGTAACTAATTTATCATCATGATCATACTCGTTTAATTAAAGTTGAAATACGCAACTTCTGACAACGCAAACATGAAATACACACAAAAGATACGCAAACACTTACGAAAAACGTCCAATGGTGTGTGCAAAAAGTAAGCACAACTAACAAAACGTACTCTTAAAAAAACTATCCTTTACAAAAGATTAAAAGCATTAAAAACAGACAGCTTAAACATGTAAATACACACATTGTATTACTACTGCCACCATCATCGTCAACATCATTATTATCATTAATATTAATACAGATATAATTTCAAAACCTCACCAATTGCTGTGCGAAATAAAAATTCTTCTCCGTCACGAAAGAAAACGTCCCAAATGTGACTAGCAACATCCAGTGACAGCGCTTTGGCATACAGCGTAAAAATCCTGTCAAGTGCAGCAAACAAGACTGACTGCTAACAGCTGCATGCGTGTGTTAGTTTCCACTGTGTCTAGTGACTATCTCACATTAACAACACATTGCTAATAGTAATTCTTTGTTTAGTGACTACAGAATGTCCTTTCACGTTCAACATCTCTATCTAAACAAACAAAACATTTCTCCAAACATGACGGCTAACATCAAGTCAGAAAAAAATAGCTGAACATGCAAGCAAAAATTTGTATTTTTTGCTGTAAGTAGTTTACACTTTAATAGAAGACAAGACTTGGATGCATAACATACACCAAATATCAGTCTACTTAACAAGCACAGTCAAACGCAAAAAAAAATTTTTTTTAAAACATTAAAGACGTGCTTTTAAGAAAAAAATTAAAACTGTAAAACATTTCCCCCCTTACTTGTTTTGATGTACTGACCACTGAAATTAATTAAAATTGCTAAAAGGTAGTAACAGGCTGTTATGGTGCTCTTTTGAGTATTCTGCTTTTAATATTTAGTATAAACAGCGTGCTTGTTATGAAATCTTCTATTATTCCATCAGCCACGTTGATTAGTTTTAATTAGCATTATTTTCACACTGACCTTTCAATGTGTTTTCAAATGAAAATGTCGAAAATAAAGAAATGTGAAAAACGTATTGGTATATGAAAATTTGTTTGAAAAGTTGGCTAACGTTTATAACAACTGTGCTAGCAAGCACAGACACTAACATCCGTGTAACCAAAAAATGGCCTTAGGGTAACATTAGGCTTACCAGTCAATGAGGTAAAGATCAGATGTAAGACCACATTTCGTAAAATGCACAGCAAGTCTTGGCAAGTTTTCTTTCAAAAACTCCTCATAAGTATTAAAATACGCCTGCATCTACAATGCAGCCAGCAACACCTCTATGCCTGCTCACTTATTCTCTTGCTCAGTAGATTAGTCTTTAAAATACTGTGCTTCGATAAACCTTGAAAGCAGCTTTGAGAGGAATGATCAAACTTTTTATAACAAAAAACAGGCACACTAAACAAGCTGATTGCAGTACATTCACACATGTATTTCATGAGCATTTTTATAGCATACCATACTGGAGTCAGCCAGTTGCACACCCAAATTTTCATTTTCCATTGCATCCTCTTACCTAATCAGCATCCTCAGAAGAAAGGTCAAACTAAGAATCACATCTACTGTGACATATCAACCCATGAGGTTTGCTGTGGCAATCCCAAGTTCTGTCATCCTTGCATTAAGCATGAAAAATCATTACAATCTATCTCCTTAATCACCAAGTTGACTGCTGTCAATCTCAACAATTCTCTGTACTATGAATAATTACAGGGTGGTCCAAAAAACCGGACCTGTTTGAGTGTCAATAACTTTGCAATGATGAGTGGTAGAAAGGCGTGTGATATGTCAAAAGTTTCAGAATGCTCTAGAGAAAAAGTGCCCAACTTGCATAGCCGACCATTTAAATATTCTTTGCCTGATTTGCACAAATCATTATTACCCCTGAAATTAGGCATTTGAGTGCACTCCCATGTGTCCAAGTTCTTTGAACTCAAAAACTTGCTGCCCAATAGTCCAAATTTTAATTATGTGGATTAATGTATTAAGTTATTGGTCGTGATTAATGGAATAACCACAATCAAAAAAATTCATTATGTGGATTATACAGTGTGGGGCCATTGCAGCAGATGGCATGGTCACAAAATTTCAGAAAGTGACCAGCTGAAATGTGTGCTAATCGAATGCCGGGTTTAGCTGATTCTGAACACGACTCTAGCGATCGATCAGCTGCCAAAAACACTGATGATGGTTATGTATGCAAAGGGTGCCCAACTGCCAGTGCTGAATTTCATCTAAACTAATCATCTGTGTTAATGATTGTTGTCATTTCGCTCTATGCTAATGAAAAAATGAACTTACTTTCATGCATTACTGTCAATTTCGTATGATTTTAGGGGTGGCACAGATTCATGTAAATCCAGCAAAGAATATTTAAATGGACATACGTGCAAATTCTACGCTTATTCTATGCACGATTCCAAAGGTTTTGGCATATGACATGCCTTTCCATCAGTAAGCATCACTAAGTTACAAAAGCTCAAATATCCATGCTAAATCCATGCGTTACAGTCGAATCCAGCTGAATTTCAGAGGTAATAATGATTCATGCAAATCAGGCAAAGAATATTTAAATGATCAACTATGCAAGTTAGGTGCTTTTTTCTAGAGCATCTTAAAACTTTTGACATATCACACGCCTTTCTACCACTAATCGTCGCAAAGTTATCAACGCTCAAATGGGTCCGGTTTTATTGTACCACCCTGTACATGTTAAACCAATAGCTAGCAAGCTACATAAATACATCACAAGAAATATTATTAGACTGTGACCAATCTAAAGTACTCCTCGTGCGCATCATTTTCTTTTGTATTCTTTTAAAAGCTTTTTTGTCACTTGTGGCTTGTATTAAAGACACGGCGTCCAATTGCGAACCGTTAAATATTATACTAATAGTGACTGGCGTCGAGGTCATTACTGGAAATTGCCACCCTGAAGTTCATAAAATATTGCCCAATTTTAGGAACTGAGAAGAAAAAATTTCCGATAATGTTCGATGACGCTAGATGCCATTTGTCTTGTTATACCTCAAGTCAACGCATGCGTCTATCTGGCATCGTTACAGAGATATGGCGCTTCAAAGATAATGGGGTCACGACCTTGACCGTTTGGGGTCACGTGAGCACCGTTATGGAGATATGGCTGTTTGAAGTGCTTCCAGGAAGGCTCTTCCAGAAACACTGGTCGATCGGTCGGTCCTCAATGTTACACTGATTTCATATACTCATCTTCGCTACGTTAGAAACGTAGCGTGCGAAGAGTAAAAATACAGCAATGGAGTCACTAAATGCAGAACAAAAAACATTACACAACAATCGTTCAGAGAAAGGCAACAGAGATGCTAAAACGTCAAAAATCAGTAAATAAACGTTGTATTTTGTATATAACTTCTCTAACCCATCTAATAGCCTTTCTAAAGCACAGTGATAAATATAACAATAACTCTCAAACTTACCAGGTTGCTGTCAAGTCGAAAAAAAGCAATCTGGCATGGCCGGTTCAGCAGGTTAGCAAAGCATATAAAAGCATCACGTACATCCATGTTCAGCAGCAAGACTGCAGCAACGAATGACATACCTTGTACCTGAGTACACATCAACGTCCACTGGCAAATAGATATCATCAGGCAATGTAATAATTCTGCAAAATTAGCCTGCTAATTCGATTAATGTATTAAGTTATTGGTCGTGCTTAATGGAATTAACACCATCCAAAAAAATTAATGCAAAGACACAAACTATATGAAGCACTGCCATTGTACAACAAAAACCACCAAAAAATAAATTGTGGCTAATTCACAAATCAATAATTATATTGTTTCAGCACTAACTGTGGGCCACATAAACATGGCACTTTACATCTGTCCATGTATTTGTTAATTATTGACCAATTTCAAAAATTTTTTCACTGGCACATTCTGCGGACAATTTGCAATAATGTGATTATTATATATCCCACCATGCCATAAATGTGATAATAACAAACATTTAAGTAAATGAAAAAACACTTTAGACCAACATTGCGGTAAACGATCTATATGACACTAGACTGTGTTAGACCCAAACAGTTTAGTGTCATACAGACCATTCACTGCAATGTTGGTCTGAGGTGTTTTTTTTCAATTTTACCAAAATGTTTGTTTGTTATTATCGTTATACATGAACATTGCATTCATATTTCACAAGGTAGCGTAAAGATGCATTTATGGTGTGGTGGGATATATAATAATCACATTATTGCGAATTGTCCACAGAGTGTGTCAGTGAAAGAATTTTGATAATCGGTCATTAATTGGCAAAGATATGGACAAAAGTAAAGTGCCAAGTTTTTATGACCCACCCTGTACTATAATTTTTAGTTAACCAGTTAATAAACTGCTATGCTATATCGATGATATCATTTATTGCTGGCTGTCTGAAGTGATTTTCAACTCAAAATTTCTAAATAATTTTCAGTTTGTTTTCAAATTTTATTGATAATATTACTCAATGTATTCAACAGAAAGCCTTCAGTCATTCACTGATGGCTACTTACAGCACAAACATGAGAAACAAAATGTGCATGAAAAAAACATGATTAACACATGACAGAAATAACTAATCGCACAGTTAACGTGATTAAAAAAATTAACTGCTTGACAACTGCAATCATAGAGCTTATTATACACATGCTCGACGCAAAGTCGCAAACTTTGTAAACTTAACAAACCAAACTGCAAGAAACTAACTATCAATTTTAATGAAATATAATCTACACACATATCCAATGTCTGGGCGATAGCAAGCATATGCTCCAAGAAGACCTTGTAAAAGGTTGTGATATGGTCCACCCTACAATTAGAAACAAACATAAATGTAAACCAATTTTTATTCACTGCTCAATTCCATTCTACCATGACAGTATATCTGTAAATTAAACATACATAAACAGCAAACACGTGTATAAAGTGGCTCGGTAACTCAGTGGTTAGAACATCGAATTTGCAAACACAAGGTCACGAGTTCAACTCCGGGCCTGTTCACTGTCAGGTAACAACACTGGGCAAGTTGTTCACACACATGCCTCTGTACAAAGCAATATGACTACCAAAGTACTGCGAATCAGTGATAAACCGCTGCACCTAACAAAAAGTAATGGCAGCCATCCACTCAGTATATGACTATTTCATCTGCAGGCTGACTGCCTAGAGACTGGAATCGGCTCCGGACCCAGGACATGGTTTCCATGATTTCCATGTGTCTGTGATTTTGTACTGTCCTTGACTCACATATGCTATGAGCAGTTAAACAGATATACACTGTGAGCTGTCATCAGCATCTCAACATAACAATCACAACTGCTTAAATGATCTAAAAAATTTATAACGATAAACCCTCAAATGCCGAAAATACCAATTTCAACATCAGACTAAACATGTGAACATAAACAAGTTCACCTTCTGGAAAATTCCTAGATGGGGAAATGTCCGGGAGACATCCAGCCGTATCAGGTCGACACTTGATTCATGGTTTGTTGCTGAATCTGAAACAGAAAGCAGAGAATGACACTGTACATTATCCATAATCACTCGAGGATACAGAGTCTATAAATCTAGGCTGGAGGAGTGCAGAAATGTGTAAAAACCATGAGTCATAAAAAAACAACCTGATCTTGTCGATATTTTTGCTAAATTTTGGCTGATTGTTAAGATCATTTCAGTATAATGCTCTAACACACTTAAAGCAATAATTACGAAGGTCCTTCCATAAATAAGTTTACAAAATGGCATCATTCCATTAGTTCTTAAAATAAGAAAAATTTGCAATACACATTTTGTAGAGAATTTAATTCTGAGTACCAGGTGTGAGTTTTATTATACTGATGTCACTGCAATGTCATTTATAAACTTTAAATATGTTGATGTTGCCACTAAAATTGTCTCACAATGAGAAGTGTGGTGTTATTGTTTATTTGTGGGAAAAAATATTTAATGCAAATCATATTCTCTCTGAAATGCCTCCAGAATATGGCGACAAGTGTTTTGCAAAGCCAACAGCACATGTTTGATGTAAGAAAATGCTAAGTCGGCAGAAATTTGCATAAGGTACAGAGATGCATACACTCAGTCAGCGGCTTGGACAGCAGCCAGCATCCTTCTTTGCATCGGGCATTCAGAAGCTTGTTGACAGATGGGACAAATGTCTGAATGATCTCGAACGATACGTTAAAAAATGAAACACCAACTTGTTAAGTTTATTCATTCTTCTCTTTCCTATGCTGTTTGTCACTTTGGAGTTATGAGAGATTACTAATGGAGAAAATAATACAGAAATACACTGTGTTCTATTGACAGATAATGTCAGAATAATGACTTCATCATCAAAAAAAAATTTCACATATGTTCAGAATTAAATTCCCGGATAGGGTGTAGGCATTTTGATAGACAAGTGTTGCTAGTATCCTATTGGCTGGCTATGCTGCTACTGGGCTACAGCGTACAGTTCTACAGTTAAATTCAGCTGCTGTTGCTGATGGTAACCAGTCCACGTCGCTGTCTGTGGTGCATTGTACCGTACGAAATTCAAAATAATATGAATTGCTTGTGAAAGTGATCTCTTCTTTTATATACAAAAAGAAATATTATTATTATTATCATAAATTCTAACAGTTTACCCCCTAAAACCACCCCACAAACATCCCTACAAAACGTATATTTCAGATTTTTTCTTATTTTAAAAATTAATGGAATGGTGCCATTTTGTAAACTTATTTATGGAATGACTGTCATAAATAAAATTCAACCAAAACCTCTCATGTGATAGAGCAACAGAAAAAAACAAGAAGCAAGTGCCTGCAAATGATGCCAGACTGTCAGAATCAGAACCACGAGCGTCTTGTGCACTGCGTATTCTCTCTTCAGCTCTTTGCAGACATATCTCATACAGTTCTGCAAATCAGAATCAGGTATATAAAAACAATGTGACTTGGTGGGGAGGCGTAGTTGGTAACACGTTTCAGCTGAAACGGTTACTCTACACCGGGCCCAGTTAGTACTGCGATGGGTGACTGCCTGCTGGCAGGTAAACCATCTCAGTATGTAACCAGCTGCTTAGGTCAACTCAGCCTTCTACCCTCCGTGGGACGGTAAAATGTGTAGTAACTCATTTACATGGGTTACGGAAGGTGGGGACCTTGGTACAGCTGACTGGGGTTGCCTAGCCGACCGCTGCGCCAGCCTGTGTCTGCAGGCTGCACACGGTGGCCGTGCAGCAGATGGCTCTGGTTAGTGACGAAAGCGCACTAGAGGTGTGTTTCGCGACGATGCACTATACAAACTGACGACCTTTACCTTTACCTTTAATGCCTGAACAATGTAAAAACAAAAACTAGGCATTTAAATTAAATTCAGCCAAGAAAATACCATGAATGTGCATCACAAACAATAATATTACCACAGTTCTTTCCGTTACACTTGTGTACTGTTGTGTACAAAAGCACTATCTATCTGAACAAACTTCAGTACAGATAGCCAAAGACTTCCACAAAAGAGCCACCATATAGCAGTGAGGCAAACAACTGTTCACCACCTAGAAGATTTACTAAAAAGACAGACAAGCTAATAGCTTAGAAAACCGTCGATGCAATGCTCAAATAAATAAAACAATGAGAAACAAAAAACGTCACACAATCATTCAGACAGACAGAAATACAGACAGCATTCGATAAAACCGACAGCAAATAGGCCCAAAGTATAACTAGGAATACGGACATTGACAGCGGCTGATAACTAATTCGTCGCCATTAAACGTCAAGTTAGTTGGCCTGTCAACCACGAATGAAATTAATTAAAGAGTAAGAACAAAGCTCCACTAAGGCCTACTTCGTTTTTGTGAACTTTGTTGTACTGCATATGTTGCACGATAAATCGAAGCAAGTGGGGCTTGGGCGACAGACGGTGTGTGCATCTAAGTAGTATGACAGAAAAATGAAACAGGAATTGTGGCTGGAGAGTAATTGGAACTTTCTTAGATCCGGACACCAGTTGCTGCAGGTTGCGGACTGCATATAGGCCTAATGATAGTGGAGGCATCTGTAAACATGACCACCAACTGGACTGCCTAGACGGCCACACTTCACAACCTACCACCCCGTTTGCCAGACGTGCCACACATTCAAGGGTGAATTGTGACGAAATGGATGGAGGTAATAAACCAAGACATTTTGCGAGCAGGAACTGCTAAGGCTGTCGCGCGTTTCGTGAGCTTTGCTCAAATTACTTGCTAATTCTATGAAGTGTGGCCATCTCAATAAATGAAGGGTGTTGGCCTGCAGCAGCAGCAACAGTGAAAGCATAGTTGCATGCAGATACTGTTACTGCAAGCTGTACAAACAGACAAACAACCACAATGAAAATGACAGAAAAAAGCCTTTTGCAATGAATCTACGCAAAAAAAAAACTGTCATAGTGCCAGTGCATGACAGTCAAAAACAATCCTGACTGTGACAGAACAACAGATAGAAAATGACTCCCAAATAAATGGCACAATGTCACAGACCACTTAGGTATATCACACATAGGCAATCAATAAGAAACAAGAAATGCAAAATTGAAAAGTCCCCATTAAAAAACTGTGAAATGAACGAAAAGGTAAAAATTAAGGAATGCATAATCACTGACTAACACCTTTCCACAAGGAATCAATAAAGCAGTCAATCATTACCAGTTAATGTAGCGTCATTTGTCACACGCTTAACACCGGACACTGGGCAGAGTTTGCACATTCATCACAGGTGAAGAACTGGATTTTAACCTTCTCATTTTAACCTTAACAAGCTCAATGGATGTACAGTTACAGCAAAAACACACACAGAGGGAGACAGCATTTGTTTGGCCACTCCAGATCAATCCAGTCCTGTGAAACAAAATTGCTGTAAAATTACTCGTGGGTTGGACGCCTCTCCTACCATCCTACAATCAGCATCGGAGCACTGCAGAATATTACTTACAGCAGAACACAATGTAATGTCATGGCTACCTGAAGTCAGATTCAGCTCATTTGCCACAGCAAGCCTCCACACTTGACCTCGTACGCTTGCTGGGATACCATGCCACCACAAGTCTCTCACCATCTTTGTATTCCTCCTGTGTGGAAAAATAGCACAAATGAAAGATCTAATGATATAATCTTAACCAATTATGTTACAAACAAATCAATCAACTGCAGGCATACTATAAAAATAGTACAGTTCTCAACCCTAACCATTTTAGATCACCAATCATCTACAGTGTTTAAAATCTCATACAGCATGTTCACACACACAATATAATTCAAGGCTACTTACTGCTCAGCAAACATATCTAGCATCTATCTGTGCGATTTTAACTAAGACCTTATCATTAGTAATATTTCATCAACTGTTACTTTTTACAGGTAATATCTAGGCCTACATATACAGCATTTATTATCACTAGGGATAGTAAAAAATCTCGGCATAAAATAGTAAAAAAAACATGGCAAACTTTTGTGAAAATAGCAAAAATCACGGCAAAATCAAAGCATCAAATTATGGACCAAAAAACCATTATAAAGGCTATAAAACTTAACATCTAGCATTGACGACCATCACCGCATGTAGTGCAAAGATTTCATTTGTAAAACTTTGTTGCTGTGAAGCATTAAAATACAATTTCTCCAATGTCGTCATGGTCACATATTGAGCCAGTAAGTAACAAAGCATACGGATTTTGATAGCAGTAGCAAAAGTAAATATTTATGTGTCAAAATCACACCATTTATGTTGATTAAAAATGAAAAATCATTGTAAAAAAATGTAACAATGGTAAAATCACGGCATTTTGGCTAAAAATGCGGCATTTTGGCAAAATCATGGCATTTGCCGAAAATCACGGTTTTCATGATTTCCGTGTTTCCGTGATTTTCTACTGTCCCTAATTATCACTGCAAGATCATAAAACAAACAGAAACAAACAGTATTTCTTTTCTAATCAACAGCAACCTTTAATCTATGAATTTGCAAATGCATATCACACAACTCACATGACATCCCACGATGGTAATATCTTTCTTTTCCATGTACCCAGCAAATGTGACATTTCTTCTTCATATTTCAACTTTCGCTCCATCTCTTTCCGACGTTCCTCCTCTGCCTTACGTTCTATTAATATTTAATTAGAGACAAAACGTAAACACAATGACAATATATGCACAGACAAGTTAATTAAGAATCTTAACTACTCAACAAGTTGTTAACGTTTTTCATAATCTACAGTGCAGCTGGCTTATTACGATGATCAGTGGGTGTTTGATGGTATCGTAGATAGGTTATACAGTGCCTTTAAGAGTGAAGAATGATGAAGCAAAAACTAGTAATGATATAAGCAACACAAAAATGTCAGAATATGCACTTGGTCATTGGTTAAACTCCTGGTCAGGTTGCCATCAAGTGGTTCGTACTTGGATAAGTGATTGTCTGCAGACAGGAAAACCATCTCGTCATATAAACCACCACCAAAGTCTACTCAGCCTTTAACCCTTCCGAAATAGGCAAATGGGTAATAGCCTGTCTGGCTGTGGTTAAGGCAGGGCATATTTTCCTGTGTCATACGGCAGGTAACACTGTGTGATCCACATACGGCAGGTGATGATATGCAGCTCTAAAATACAGGGTGGGCCACAAAAACTGGACCTGTTTGAGCGATGATAACTCAACGATGGTTAATGGTAGAAAAATGTGTGATACGTCAAAAGTTTCAGAATGCTGTAAAGAATAAATGACAAATTTGCATATTAAAGAATTTAAGTATTCTTTGCTTTATTTGCATAAATATTGGTTGCCCCCCTAAATTCTGCCAAATTTGACTGTAACACATGGATTTAACATGGATATTTGAGTTTTTACAACTTAGCAATGTTCATTGATGGAAATACACTTAATATGCCAAATGTTTCGAAATTTTGTACAGAAGAAGGGTGCAACTTGCACGTCTCAGCATTTAAATATTCTTTGCCTGATTTACATAAATCTGCCCTACCCCTAAAATCATGCTAAATTGGCAGTAACACGTGAATTTAAGTTGATTTTTCATTCAGCATACAGTGAAATATCAACAATCATTAACACATACATTGAGTTTAGATGAAACTCGACATAGGCAGTTGCCCAGCTTTTGCATTCATGACCGTCATCAGTCCTTTTAGGCAGCTGATCGATCGCTGGAGTCAATGTGTTCAAAATCAGCTGAGCCCAGCATTCGATTAGCACACATTTTAGCTGGTTAGCTACTGAAATTTTGTGACCATGCTATTTGCTGCAATGCCCCCACATTGAATAATTCACAGAATTTAAATCTGGACTTTTTGGCAGTGAGTTTTTGAGTTCAATGAACTCGGGCACATGGGAGTGCAGGCAAATGCCTAATTTCAAGGGTAATGAAGGTTTATGCAAATAAGGCAAAGAATATTTAAATGATTTGCTATGCAAGTTTGGCCATTCTTGTCTACAACATTCTAAAGCTTTTGACATATAACACGCCTTTCTACGGGTAACTATCACTGAGTTATCAACGCTCAAACAGGTCTGGGTTTTTTTTGGCCCACCCTGTAGGTTTCCAGTTAATCACTTAACGACCTTTGATTTATACTCCACTGGCTAAAGAAAGATCTCATTCAAAGCTGTGATACCAACAAGTTTACACAATATACAATACATAATAGTGTCCATTTCTAACCTTTCTTTTTAGCACTTTCCACAACTGCCTCATAAAGTTTTCTGTGTTTTTTCTCTTCCTCTTTACTTTTTGATGGTAAGCCGCTAAAACATCAATACATTATTAAGCTCATTTATGATTTTTAAAACATCGGCTACATTAACAGCTGAAAATGAAAAGAAAAGCCTACTAAACTGAAAGTATGTACAGTTAATCTTCTAATGCAAACAGGTTTTCTTCTAGATACCTGGTACCAGATTTCATAATGACTATACTGTAATGAGTACTAAACACAAATATAACACTCTGTACAAATGAGTAGGGTTAGAACGATACCAAAAAAGCTACCCAATACCCAATATTATTGGGTCTTGCCGATACCAATACCCAATGCCAATACCGATATCGGCTTCCTGCCACGTTTCCTGCTAGAGCTAGACATGAGAAGGGAAGTGTATTGTGCTAACCGTGCTAGTCCAAGGGTGTTAACTAATTAGCACTAGGATCTGTTTGGTCTCCTTTGCTGGCTGCTGCATTCAGCCCACCATTTGACTGGTGCAGTGTCCTTTCGCTCTCTGTCCATTTTCATTGCCTCTCAGCCTATGCCCTTGCCATGACTTAGTACACACTGTACCAGGCATAAGAGACGCCACATTTGATCCTCACTGCAGGGCAGTGCCAGTGGCAATGTGGTATCAAATTACCTCATGCAGCACATTACCTAATAACCGTCTGTCTCACATGCGAGTGGGCCACTAGTGGCAACCACAAGAGCGCACAGTGGCTGGTAACGGTGGTGCGAATGTCTGTGACTGCTCACTGATCAACAAATTATACAGCTTACTCAGGGTTCTCATGCCTCTGGAAAGTCCTGGAAAAAAATTCCTGGTTAGTTGATGAATTAACTGAAGCTTTGAGATAAACAACGTGCAGCACTTACTCACTGAAATACAAAAATAAAATTTTAAAATAGTTTTCTGCCAGTTTTTACTAATAAAGAATTTTGTGCATTGGATTGTTCTCTGTAGGCCTATCCTGTTGTTTGTCTTTATATTAAAAGTTTGTTTTAATTTTAGAGGTCCTGGAAAAACATTTGTCCTGGAAAAATCTTGTAATTTTTTGTCAGTAAAAGTGTGGGAACCCTGCTTGCAACTAAACCTGTAAGCGAGAGCGAGAGCGAGCGGTAGCAAGCGAGAAACGGGGCGAGCGAGATTTTTCCCGTGAGCGAGCGACAATACAGACGAGTGAGTCGAAGCGAGCGAAATTCAAAACGGCACGATTTTCTTGTGTTGTAATGCTACAAATTTAATTTCAAAGTGGCAATATAATCATTATCTCATAATCTCATAATTCCTTCATTTTTATCAATAGTTGATTCTCTACAACTACCACGTAATGCATGTATGCCTTATAGTTAAATGGAAGCTTTTTATATCTTGAATACGTTACGTCGCTCACGCCACACGTGCACCAGCACCTTGGTGTTTTGTTCATGACAATTACGGGAAGTTTTCCCACTATAATCTGTAGCATGAAAGACAGACTGTGCAGTGCAGTGCACTAAAGTAACTTGTCGTTGACGGCTGACGTGGCACTTAAATTGGACTACCCATTAATAATAGTTTGCCATAAAACAGTTTTAGTATTAAAAGCGAAGAAGTCTGAGAAGCAATCTCAAATCTCAACAGACTAGCCGATCCGATGGGTTTGGGCTAGAAACTAACAACACTTACTGTTATTAATTTCTTTTATTTCTATTCATTTGTAAGTAATAAAACGACGCAAAACGACGCCGATCAAACTGTACAGAGAATAACCAAATGAAGTTAAAAAAGAATACACGAGTAAGCCTGTATAATGAGCCTACATGAGCAAGCTGTGGGCTCCATGCCAATACGTAGCGGCTAAGGCAAAGTCAAGCTCGCTGAGCGAGCTGAGCGAGAAAAGCGAGCGAGATTTACCTACGAGCAAGCGAGAAAACGGTTGATGAGTCACTTACGGGTCTACTTGCAACACTAACCTACGTATACACTAGGCCTATAATGAGTTTGGTACTTTGTAAACTTGGTAGCAAAGAGCCTTGTGCTTGACTCTTATGCCAAGACGCTCCTGCTATAGACTAGATCCGCACATGATGTCTAAGTGTTAAATTAAACCAACAGCACAGTCTATTCACAGTGCTGTGTCAACGTGGACTGTGAGCATTATGTAGGCCTAACCTGACACTGGTAATTAAACCCTGGATGGACAAACAGACGGATGATGACCAACTGACCGTGCCACTCCCGTTCGCTGCAGTGAACAGACTGAAGTTCATAACAATTACTTCACTTCCAAGTTCACACACCTGAACCAGTGTAGTACGTAATAGGCAGCCGCTCCTGGTTTGCATTACTAGTTAGTATTAACGTATATTGCACGCACAATGGCGTGAGGAGGCAAGGGGATATTGGATAACTGTGGTTACCTACACCGGCAATGCATGCTGCTTGCCTTTGACCACTCTATATGTAGCATGCACTTTTTCCCCTCCGATTCTTCCTGTGATGGGCGCAGCGCTGACGCTTAGACAACAATCACGCATGGTCGCCGACCGCTCAGAACGATTAGCAAACGTAATGCCATGCGCTGATTGACAAATATAACGCTCTGTACAAATGAGTAGGGTTAGAACGATACCAAAAAGCTACCCAATACCCAATATTAAATGTCAGTTACTGAAATTGAGCCTAGAGTGTGAGATGGCGTGTGGCGAAGAGAGGATAATCCTTCCATCTCTCATGAATGGCGACCGTTCTACAGGTGCGTCTACCTCACCCCAGTTTTCCTGCCACTGTTGTTTGCTAGCAAATCGAGATAATTATCATTGTATAGTGGCTGCTGCCCGCCGCTGACTGCTGTTTGATCGCAGACAGCAGCAGGTGGTGACCAATTATACTTAGTGAGTGGATATCGGTATTGGATTTCACAGTCAAAAAATATCGCCCAATACCCGATCCGCCCCAATACCGGCCAGTATTGGCCAATATGCGGTATGCCAATACTAGTATCATTCGAACACTACAAATGAGCTTCAATTACAATAGAAACATAAAGATATATTAGGTAATTAAAGTTAAAATTTATACATACAATACAACTGAACAAAATAGTACTAACCGGGGTCTACATTCTAAAATAAGTGCAGTAGATGACTTCACACCAACTGGATACTGATATCTATGTTGGTAATGCTTTACTACTTCAGTTTGCATTGCACAGCGACTTGCTGCAGGCACACTACAACAAACCAGATTCCTTCCTTGCAAAAATATTTATAGTTCAAATATATTACAACTTTTACAATCATTCCACAAACTGAAAAATTAATTTAAAACTTAGCGTTGTCTTCAAAGATAAACCAAACTATACAATACTGTACTGAAAATTCTGAAATACATAAAAATTGGCTAATACATAAGCATGAAATCAGCATATTTGCAAACAAAATGAAACAAAACAGAAGTCTGGTTCAGTACCTTGAATAACTGTTGTTCTCAACATTGTCAACATACGTATCATCAGCAATACTTGATAGAGTTGTGCTAACACTGGTCATGAATTCATCAGTCTGGTCATGACTGCTAGCAACAGATCCACACAACGAACCATCGTCCACACTGCAAACGTGTACTGCCGAATCGTCGTCGTCATTGTTAGTGTGAGCTTCACCGTTCCAACCAGCATCCTGACTAAGCTCCTGTACACCCTCGAACACTGCTACGAACGGCTCACCAACCCCGCCCACACTGCAGCCCGAGTACGAGCTCAGCGTGTCAGATGTCGACAGCAGAGAATCCGGAGCATCGCTGGCCGGCATTTTGTCAATCTGCTGCAGACGTATTGCTGTCAAACCATCCTCAACCTCAGCAATGCTGTCACCATCGCCGTCAGCAGCCGACAAGTCACCTGTCACTACTAGGTTTTGTGAATCTATTACAGCCGAGTTGAGAGTGGTCTCTTCATCGGCTGGGAGATCAATGACACTGTTCACTTTTTCGCATGCATCATCAGATAATAGTAACAAGTTCATTTTCCTAATTTAAGCCATAGTAAGTCTGCCGTGTTGTCTAAAATGTAACAGCGTCAATTTAGAAACCAATATTATCAACGTCAACAAACACAAACTCCATATTGCCACACCCCCATACACGTAAATAATTAAGTAAGTAAAAGGTGGAACGAGTCAGCTGGCCTCAGCAGTCAGCCTGCGAGTCATCATTGTGGTGTCAGATTGGATACGGCCGGCCCAAATACTACTGTTTTATTTTGTTCATTTACAGTGCATTGTTAGGGTTAAGGTTAGGGTTTCGCTAACCCTAACCCTAGCCTATGACACTTAGGTGCGAAAGTGTATGAGCCCCCTTATATTTTTGGCGTATGCTGCTTCCGAACTTGAGCATGAATGTCCGTCCGTCTCAATGGTGTCAGGCCTCGATGTTGGTCAGACTCGAATGTAGCTGATACGCGTGAATAAATATCCGTTAGTTTATCGACAATGGATATTCGGTATATCGATAACCTACAACGCGTCTGGCAACTCATATTAGGCTAGTTTCTACTTCCATTTCAATTACGACAATTTCGATAATTTTGCCGGTCATTGTGACTCGTCACTGCACGATCTATTGGCGTACGATGAGGTAGATGCCCAACACTGACGATAATGCAATTTTCTAAAACAAAATATAAATCTGTATATTTATTCATTATGCATTAACACTGTATCAGTGAGTCGGGTTTTTCTACATTGTACATAATAGTGTTTATATCCATAAACAGTACAGCACAACACAGCAAGTAAAAAATGTATTTCATCAGTCATTTAATTTTGAAACTTGCAAGTCACAAGATCAGAAAACGTTGACAGCTGAGAATCCGTAGTATGACACCAATTTTACAAGTATGAGTACAGTGATATTATGCCCTGTTCAGTAAAAATGCGTAGGGTCTTACATACACATTCCATTGTAAAGTTCACGTTCCACAGTGTAGCGTATAGAACTTTTGCCGTAGGCAGAGAATGTCATGCCGCATCAAGTGAACTGTTAAATGCCACAAGCCAATAAAATGGCCCTAACAAACCAGAAAATGGTGTGCTGCTGCCCGATATTCTGTGGCCTGCGGGACACCTTTTCCTGAAGCCCTGTTAAGCTAAACATGCCTAAATCTATTTATGACTCCGTTTAACACAAATAATGAGTTACAGACAAAATAATCAGAGATATACTTAGAATAAATAGCTGTTATGACATCAGTCAGCAGCATCATCGGTTAGAAAAAGTAAGCTGGACAGCAATTTTATGACAGACACTGCAAATTTCTGACAGAGTACTGGTGCTCAAAATTTTAATTTTGCCCCTAAACTTACCCCAAATTGGGGTATTCAGCTTCAAATTTTGCATTTCTAGATGAAAATTTGTCAACAAGAAAATTTTTCAATTACATGTATATTCTGACAGCCTATATAAGATGCCCCCTGCCACAATGCTACTGAGATACAAAGATACAGAAATACAAATACACGACGATGCTTATAAAAATACAACTTGTGAAACGTATTCAATTAAGTATAGTAGCACATCAGTTATTCTTCCATCAATTCACATTCAACAAACATATTACCTAAATATATCAAATTCATTATCAATATGTATTTTCTCCATGATTTTTAGCTTTCTTCCTCAATATTATTATACAATGGAAGTTAGGCATACTTATTAATGGGAAGTTACTGCCATTTGTAAAATTTGCTTAAAATACATACAGTACAGTACTTAACTAAAATACACTTAAATACTACAGACTTAAATACAACACTGTTAACCATTTGGTAATAAACACAGATTCTAAAAATATTGGCAAAAACTACAGATCAATCAAAAAAACATCGTACATTCTGCAAAGATTCGAAATAGCAGCTGAGCATGAAATGCTGCATATGGTGTACAAAGTCTTGACAATTTTAGACAAAATACACTTCTACTAATGTACTTCGATCACAAAGTTAATGGAGGTACTAATAACATTTCACTCAGTTTAACGAAAAATGCCTTCAAAGTTTAGCAAAATACTTCAGAGATCACGACAATCAGTACAGTAATTCAAGCTTTATGACCACTATTGCACTAATATTTGTCACGCTGACTAGACGTTGCTGTAATTAATACCGCAAGCTTACAGTCAAAAACTAATCATCTAAGAATCTTTTGCATGGCTGTCCACGCCTTCGAAGGACTGCAGCATTTACATCACAGCGCTCGTGCACTCCACACTCACTCATCACCAACGTATTTCCAACACCCAGCGGTGTTCCTCCCACAGTCGGCTGTTTCCAAGGTCGGCCTCGTTGTCTTCGAACGACAGTATCTGCATCGGTGAAACTTCTGCATACATCATCTTTCTGCTCAAATTCATCGGCTTTTCCAACCTCAATGGCTTTCTCATGCTGATGCTCATTGGCCTCATCCCCAGACTTAGTTGCCACTGACACATTTGTACTGATCAAGGACGAATCACCTGTGACAATTTTACGTGGTCGTCCACGTTTTCGGACAAAAACAGAATTAGTATGCTCATTCCTCAGCAGATGGCACTTAGCTGCAACAAACGTAGTTTGATTGTTCAAAGAAGCATTAACCGGAGGTCTTTTGCGTGGTCGACCACGAGGCCTACGGGCAACTGCAGCCTCATCCGTAGACTTGGTTGCCACTGACACATTTGTACTGATCAAAGGCAGACCACTTGTGACTATTTTACGTGGTCGGCCACGTTTTTGGACAAAGACGGTATTTGTATGCCCATTCCTCTTCAGATGGCACTTAGCTGCAACAGACGCAGTTTGATTGTTTAAAGCATTAACTGGAGGTCTTTTGCGTGTTCGACCACGAGGCCTGTGGACAACTGCAGCCTTCACTTCAACATTTATGAAACCTCTATCATTTGCTATCTCACAAGCTTCAGTTAGTACTTTGACTGATTCCTTAACATGACTGTTACATGATGCAACGATCTCTTTCCGAATACATCCATTCCTATAATCATCTTGTCTCTTGATACAATTTGATGCCATTTTACGGATTCTTTGGCGTATATAGTTAAAAGTGAATCCTTTGACTAATAAAAGCTGGCCAGCACGATGCAGTGACACTGAATGTCCATGATTCTTTGTCACTGACGGCTGAATGCCACGTGAAGTGCTAAAGACAGCATGTCCATGAGGTTTCAAGGCACTGGGATTGTTCTGGCTGCAGCCAAGTGACTCAACTTTGACAGATGACTGGGTCTGGTTGAAAAACTGACAATTGCTGAACAATTCAGCAGCGTTATCACCTACAACACAACAAAATGCAAAAAAAAAACATACAAAAAAATTCAAATATAAGATGACTGTTAATAGCATTTTGTGCTCGTGATTGCTTGATCATCTGTCATTCGTCTACATTTGAACAAAAATTCATGAGTCAAAGAGGTGAAAGCAAAGAAAAAAACATGCTTGCCAATTTTTGCCATCCACTCCATAGATGCCCAAGTATTCAAGTAATCAGAAAACTGTTCAATATGTCAAGAAAATTGATAGCAGTTTGTGCAAGACGAAATCCATTCAATTACAGATGCAACATACAACTCTTCTCCTCAATCACATCAACGTGGTGGTTATCAATTACCATAGCAGCAAAACTCCTGATAAAAACTCCACTCTTACACCGAGTATGACTTAATGTGATTAACAGTAAGAAAAAAATGCAAAAAAAGTACATGGCATAATTCCTGTGCTTGCAGTGGTAAAGACTACCTGGCAATAGTGGTGCAACTGGCAGCAAATGAGCGCTGCTTGGCTGCTTCAGATGTTTCTGTTGACGACGAATCTGAGCCTTGAGAGTTCTCAGCTCAGCATCTGCAGCAGCGGGAGTCTGCACATCACGCACATTACATCAATCAACCAAGCAGCTAAAAAAATGCAACAACCTTGTACACTGAGCACTAATTTTGAACGTCTCATGATCTTGAGCTTGTATCTAGTCATCTGGCATACCATCATGTACCACTTGTCGACCTCTACCTAGTTCGTATACACCAAAATTCGTTCGCATCAGACAAACTTTTTCTGGATGGACAGAGGCACACATGTATGGACAGACGCATGTAGAGCTGGGTTCAATTAAGTCGACTCAGTTGAGGATTAAAGCATTCAACCTAATTAATGCGGTGTTTGCAGTGAAAAAGTAATTTTCAAGCACTGTTTCAAGTATGAATAGTTATTTTCTTCTAGCAGCATTTTCTCCAGCAGGCACTGTGCATGATATGTCTAAACAGTAAATACAAATGCATGTCTGTCTGTTCACAACTGTACAATGTACACGTATGTTATCATGTGATCTATTTGATCTTCTTTCAACAACAATATAATATGAAAAAATAGTAATGAGAACATTTTAAACAACAAACAGAGTTAGCAGTAAGATCACCACAAGCAACAATCAGGTGCACTCAAGATAACACACAGCTGAAACAGATTCAATTCCAATTTTATTAGACAGTGTAAAAAAACCTGCAATAAACACACCAAAAGCTACCCAGTAGCTGTTCTATTAGATTTAGCAAACATGGCATTAACACTATCAATCTATCACATATTGTGGCTCATGTAGCTTATTCTTGTGGCTCTACTAGTTAAATTACTTCTACAGGTTAACAACATCATCAAAAATCACTAAGAAACAAACAGCTGGGAACCTTTGGACGAACTCCGAGATATCGGCTGCAGATGCTGGAGTTGCAGAGACAACGAACTTTCTCCTCTCCTCCGAAACAGTCCATGTGATAGTTGAATGTCAGCTCAGAACCTCGACGAAACAAAAAAAATTCTCAGCATTGTGACTGGATGCTAATTTATACCAGAAACTAGAAATACATTCTGTGGAACGAGGTATCTGTCCCATTGCCACGCTATATAGCATAGCAGCTGTGTTTCAGTGTTTGACACTCTTGTGAGCCTGCAGCCAATTTTGTCTTTGAATAAAAATGGTTGGTTGCCATGACAACAGGGGTCTTCAGGGGAGAAATTTACATGACACCATCAAATAGCCCGAGCCCGAAAATAGAGGTGTAGGTAAAAACAGCACGCAATTATTTCTCATAAGAGCCGAGTTGTAGTCAATTTTTGTCCCAAAAGAATTCATTGCCATGGCAACAGGGGTCGTCAGGGGAGAAATTTTAACAACATCATCGGATAGTCTGGACCCAAAAATAGGGGGTAAGTGCAAACAGCGCACAATTATCTTTCACAGGGGCCAAGTTATAGTGAATTTTGTCCGAAAATTCGTTGCCATGGCACCATCAGATAGCCTAGGCCAGAAAATAGAGGGTAAATGCAAAGAGCATGAAATTATCCTTTATGTGGACCAAGTTATACCGCTTTAAAATCTTCATTGGCTGTAATGCAAAATTTTGCAACTTTTGAATGGTTGCTATGGCAACAGGGGTCGATAGTGGGTAAATTTAAACAACACCATTAGATTGTCCGACTCCAAAAATAAGGGGGTAAGTAAACACAGCACGCAATTATCTTATACAGGGGATCAAGTTATACCTCTTTGAATTCTCCATAGGCCGTAATGCAAATTTTTTACAAATTGGAGTAAAATAGGGGAAGGAGTTACCAGATTTCTATCCCAAACAAACTCGATCTTACTTTTCGGGCCCCGAATCACTGTGCAAAATTTCATCAGAATTGAATCAAAATTGCAGCCATAGGAGCGTTTACAGACAGACTGCCAGAACGACATAAGTGATTTTATAATCTGTCCCATGCTATGCTATAGCAACGGAACAGATAATAAGCTACTTGCACTTAAACACTAAAATACGCACGTATGACACCGCTGCAATGGAAAGAAACCAAAATCTTGTGAATATAATACATTTCCAATAACAATATGCTTTTGCATCTTGACTGCAGGTTTATTTCACCTACGGCTCTTACATATGTGCAATAAAATAAAAAAGGGCTATAACAACTTATTCTGTTTTATTGGAATACGTGATTGCCCCTGAAACAAAATACAACTACTCTGCAACGTCTGCAGCGCCACGTTTTGCTCTTTTATAACCAATGCACAGATTCAACAGCAACCATCTCCAGTCAAATATTTTACTTTGTCACACACATGCAAGCAGCCTTACCGGGAGGAATGTCCCTCGTGGCAAACAAGCCGATGCGCAGGTCTCCATTCACCATCCACTTCTGAGTCTCACAGTTGGGCTCACAGCTGTTGTTCATGAAGCGAGAAAAGTTGCCCTTTGGCCCAGCATCGATGATCCTCAACAATCACACGCAGACACATCAACACATTCAACGCCAGGGCTAAAATTACGCCTGGGCCAGAGGGAGTAGGGCTAGTAGTAGTAGCAGTATTAGTAGTAGTAGTCGCAGCAGTCGCTGTAGTAGTAGTAGTTAGTGGTGAGTGCCGTCTGGCGTGGTGTACAGGTAAAGCGTTGGGTCCGATCAACCAAGCTGTTGTACACCAGGCCCGGTTAGTAGTTGGATGGGTGACCGTCTGTAGTAGTAGTAGTAGGCCCTTGTGCCAGTATTACAAAATGCAGCAGTATAGTAATGGCAGCAGTCACGGTAGTAGTAGTTGTTGATGGTTGGCGACATCTGGCATGGAGTAAATGTAATGCGTTGGATCTGATCCAGGAAGTTGCTCTACACTGAGCCCGGTTAGTAGTTGGATGGGTGACCGTCTGTTTCGGTATGTAACCAGCAACCTACATCGACATTGCCTTCTGCCTTTCACGAAACAGTAAACTGAGTATCTGTTGTCAAGTCGAAAAATAATAATACATGGCGATGGTGAATTTTAGTCACTATAGCTGTCTATAGCCGGATCCATTGGCTCAGACTGAATGGCTTGGTCTAAACTCAAAAAGTCACCGTCTGTCTGGTGCTCTGCTTTACATAAACCGGCTGAACTTTTGCAATGACAATTCCATGATGACAGCACCGCAAGCATTAGCATGGCATTAGTATTAGCAGCATTATTCTTATTAACTTAATCATTAGTAGTTGTAGCGGTTGCAGCAACAGCAACTTGTGTACATCTCGGCTCCCAAGGCATAAGCCACACAATATTTTTACCATTCGCAAAGTGGCCGCAATAAGCATAGCATATAAGCCAGCATAAGTATTCCTGGAGTGCCTGCAGTGCATTGAAAAAACTATCCATTGAATGTGTTAACTCAACACAAACAGAGTTTTATATGCTGTATCATCTACAATCTACAATGTTACTGTTCGACATTTGTTTAGGCACCATTCTCTCCAGAATTAGACAAAGCCACAGTGACATCATGGTAATAAAACCTCGCAATTAAATTTCCTACAAAACGTATACTTCTAGTTTTTCCTATTTTAAAAATTAATGGAATGGCTCAATTTTGTAAACTAATTTAGCGAATGATGCTCACATTTATCACACAGCAAAACGTGGAGCTGCAGGCTTGCAGAGTAGCTGCATTTTTGTAAACCGTAAACCATCTGGATTTCCAACCAACCCCATGTCCTAAACAACAGTATTAATGGTCATTATTTGGACATTTGCAACAGTGCTTTCATTGTTGCTTTCATAACAAACTCAAAACTTTTTTCTACAACCTAGCATTTTGGATCTTCTTAGTGCCCCACCCCAGCTCACAGTCCACCAGCAAAATACACCATCAAAAGACTATTAAGGGGATGTCAGACGAACAAAATCGGCCGATTTTATCTGCTGACAAAATCGCCTGATAAAAATCTGTCGTGTGTCATGCAAAAATCACCCGATTTTGTTGGCCGACAAAATTGCCCGATTTTGTTAGCCAAGGTAATACATGTTCTATCTTCAACGATTCTGTCAGTCAACTTTTTGTATATCAGCCAGCAAATTTTGTTTATGCTGCCATGGTGATTGTTTACAACCTAAGATGAATATTTATTTTTGTTATTTATTGTGTTTGTTATTTATTTTCATTCACTAGATGCAGAAAAAAGTGATGCAAGTATTGTTTTGCGATCTGCATTCGGCTGTTGTGATAGCTGATATCGTGATATCGGTCGTGTGTTATGGTTCACCGATTTTGTCAGGCAACTAAACCACGCCCACAAAAGTCGGCCGACTTTGTCGTTCGCTTGACATCAATTTTAGTAATACTATGCCACCAAACACTGGTGCGGCCATAAATAACAAATGGGTAATTTGAACACTTTGACCTAACAAAATCCCTGATGTTTCCAGGTTTCACGGGCAAGTTCCCTGCTGGCAACAAGACAAATCTAGAGTAAGTTAAATAAAACTAAAAAGCAATATGAGCAGCTAGTACTTATCAAGCAAATGCTCACCGGCTGGCGTCAAGGTTCATCATGTAGAAGTTGCTGACATTGTTACGATGAGCTTCAGTCAGCCTGCGACGTGCTTCCTGCTCATCTATCAGATCTCCGACATATTCTGAGATAAACTGACCCTGAGAAGCACACACAACATAAATACACTTGGTGGCATAATGTTAGATAGTGTCAGACTTACGACCAAGAGATTCTGGGTTAGACTACCAGTCAAGTCACTATGAGGTAGTTACTAAGTTGGATAGGTTACTTGTCGGCAGACAGGTAAACCATCTCGCCATATAACCAAAGTCAACTCAGCCTTTCAACCCTCTGGAGTAAGTAAATTGAGTACTGGTCTGTCTGACTGAAGAGTAAAACGGAACAAATTTGCCTATGTTAAGTGACAGGCAACACTGCGTGATCCAATATGGCAGGCACCTCCCTAACTATGAGATGGGTTACCAGCTACAAACGATCTTTAACCTTATCTTAACATAAAGGTCTCACCAGCCCCAGCTCACTTGCGTACTAAACAGCTGATACAGAATATGCAGACTGAGTCAGTGGTTAAAGATGGACCAATGTGGCACAAGTGTGTAATCAAAAACCACATTTAAGCTTCCTCCATTAATGCATATAAATTATAACATACCATAAGTTAATGGTATTTCTAAGTGTTAAGGCAAAAGTTAAACATGAAACTGATCAACTAACTTCCTTTATGTCAACGAGAGTTCTGAGACCCCATCCACGGCATTCAGTATTAAATGGTTCCATTGAAGGTATCTGTCGCCTCTGAAACACTTGGTTCAAACACTTGTCCCCAGCACGACACACAAGAGGGTGGCATTCATATAGCATTGATCGGTTGATGCAATCTGACTCCGGACCACAAGGCGCTTCATCTTCAGGACGACAACTACACTGTGGAATGTCTTCCAACTGAGTGCGATAAACTTCCACATTTCCCACTGGTACATTCACCTACACAGCATGGCAAAATTCGGTTGGCATTGAATGAAAATATATTATCACTACAGGGTGGGCCAAAAATGGCACAAAATTTTTATATGCCCATAACTTCATCAAATATTAACCGATTCTCCATTTTTTTTCTGATGGCATCAGCAAAAAATTTGTAGTAACACTACTATTAAAGATCCCATCACACCTCACAGATGTCGTTACGCTACATTATGAAATGTCAGACATCGCACTCAAGCCAGAGACGACAATGACCAATTGCATGATCAACCTTGACTGAGCCTGACATGTGGCTTCCAAACAGCCCAAACTTAAATCCCGTCGATTATGCTGTTTGAAAGGGGCTCTTTCATAGATGGTTTATCAATATTGACAATTCACAACAATTCTGGAGCACTGAGTGGGGCAAACTGTTGCAGCGTTTTGGTTAATCGTGCCATTGGTCAGTGGCGTCACTGGCTTGAGTGCATCATCCAGCAGCAAGACGAACACAATGAACATTTGATGTGAAAACTGCGAGATGTTACAGTTACTTTGGACAATAACTGAGACAATAAACAGGTTGTTTTGTTGTTAATTTTTTAGAATGTGTTGTTACAGATATCACCTTGTTTTCAATTGTTGCTTTAAAGACAATGACATTTCACTAGGTAGTGTAGTGGCACACTTGAGGTGTGGTGGGATCTTTAGTGATAGTGTTACTACACACTTTCTCCTGATTCCGACAGTGAAAAAATTTCCAAAATCGGTTGACATTTGATAAAGTTATTGGCATATAAACATTTTGCGCCATTTTTTGGCCCACCCTGTATTTTCTTGTGCAATCTGGAAACCACACAAACACCTGTACTGGAGACAAATCAAAGGAAAGTTACTGTAAATGCAATTTCATTCATCGCTTTGACACTGTTCTGACAGACCAAGTTACAGAAACATGTGTCACAAAACAGATAGCATCATAATGCTGTGAATACGCAAAATTAAAGTCAGGAATAGTAGTACAATAGTAGTACAATCTGGAATGCAATGCAACAGGTACCTTGACATGTTTGTATTTCGGTGGTTTCCTGTCATAGCGCAACTCTTCGTTGCAGACGGTATGAGATGATATCCAACGTCGCCAGGCAACTGCAGCCTCCCTCACAGCTGCAACAACACACAGGCTATACAGTACACAGATTCTTGTATGACATCTAACGACTGCTAAAAAGTTAGATGTTGGAAATCCTACCCAAAATGACGTAATCTAGAAAACAACTAAAACACAAACAATTTCAACATGATGAAAAAGACAAAAATTGTTGCATATTTCATCAAAAGCAGACTCAAACAATGGAAAAAATACAGTTCAGCATCAGTTCTGGTAAAAATTCAACTTTACAGACATCAATGTTAATTCTTTAAAATTTCACCAGCCAACTACTATAATCACTTTTCTAGTCTATGAAGTAGTGTTATTTTCATGTTGGCCTAAAATTTCATAACATCAAGCACATTAAAAGTTAAAAAAAAGTAATAAATATTATATAAATAAATATAAATAAATATTAAACCCAAAAGTATGCCTAAACTGTCTGTTGCATCAAAATCTAAAAAAAAATTTAAAAAACAAAGTAAAGGTTTTACTAAAATTTTGACAGAAAATTCTAGCAAAGTAATACAGTAGAACATTATACAAACTAATTAATGTGACTTAATGAACTACACGACATTGGAATCAGCACCATAAAAAAAAACAAAAAAAAACTTGAACAAAAAATACATACAAAAACTAAAGTAATACAACTAGTACGAAAATTCTTGCAAACCTTTTGCATACAAGTCTCGATAATTTTTGTAATTTCTGTATCTCTTATACCGTGGAAATTCACAGCTTAACTTATCAGCTTCGTGGAACGGAACGACCCTGCAAAAATTATATATTTGGTTACAAGTACAACTGACACAAACATTCACAGCAGTACGGTCAACATATTTACAAAATAAACTGTTAATTTTTTTTACAGCAATTATAACTGCTCCTTATCCTTTCCAGTAGTATTGGCCTGAGAAATTCTTGACTCTATTGGTAAGTTAACAGTCAGAGAACAGAAAAATACCGAATTAGTATGACGGGAGCCAGTGAGCACGATGATTATTAGCAGGGGCAGATCTATGCATACTAAACTCGGAGATTATGATGACACTGTCAAGCTCTGTCAGACAATGAAGGTCAGAGAAAACCAGACGAAGGAAAGTCCCATGCAGAATGTAGGTCTGGGTAAGATACAAAATGTTGACAGCACATTGTACACCTTGTTTAAAAAAACAGTCAAAACTGTTTTTGTCATAACTATGTCAAATTTTCACCAATTTTGAAAATTTTTGGCGTAAAGACGACCAAGACGATAGAATTATGCAAGATGCACTCAGTTTCCATTTCACCTAATTTGTGTCAACGCACTACTGTGTGAAATACAGATGCTCCAATTTTGCACAGTGCTGAGCTGTTGTCTCCAGTAAACGTTGTAACGACTTAATTAAGCACATAATAAGTCAAATGTACATCATTTGGCAGAATAATTTATTGCTAGTTTGTATAACAACTCGCGTGCAAAAGTTCAGAGTTTATGCCCAAAGTGTGCCCAGCATACACGGACACAATGGCTTAGATGCAATGCCACTGGCTGACAGCGAAATCAAAGATCAACTGATCAAACTGCATTCACTCACCGACTGGACATGTTTTAAACTCATTAGTCAGCTATTTTGTTGTCTGTCGAATTGACGATGCAAAGGTGAGCAGTCGGATACAAATAATCACCACGAAATGTAACAATTTGGTGCATCTGTGTTTCACATGGTAGTGCATTGACACAAATTAGGTGAGATGGAAAATAAGTCCACTTTACATAATTCTATCATCTTGGCCATCTTTGTACCAAAAATTATCAAAGTTAGTGAAAATTTAGCAAAGCTATGAGGAAAAAATTTTGACTGTTTTTTTTTCGAAACACAGTGTACAAGTAATACACATTAAGAACCAGTGAATGATATTAACAAAACCAAGTTCACCAGGAATGTGGCTGTCAAAAAAGCATGGGCATGCACACTGCACAATGGTGTACCAGTAGACAGATTCATGAACAGACATTAGACAATGGTAACTACACATTGTCAATCACTGCTACCTGTTAACAAGTATAGGTATATGCCCTGAACAGAGAATGATAATGATTACCTTCTATGATGTAAACCATAGAGAAGACCATTGCCAAACAGGCGAACAGCAAACTCTGCATCTGCAGTTATCCACATGTCCTTTATGCCACACTCAGCCAATAGTGAGAGTTTACATACTTCAGCTGGCCACCATCTATACACCATAATAACATCGAAATATAACTGTGCACATTATCACAAAAAGATTTCATTACTTAACATACTGAAAATCTAGTTATTAAACCATTGTACCCATTGTTAAGTTGTCAACAGTATGTATAGAACATAAACAGTATTTACTAGATCACACTCACCGATGGGTGCCAAATTTGGCCCAGACAATTTCACCATATAGCGGCCTCCGTCCAAGCAAACAGTTTGGACACTGCCAACTAGTAGTAGCAAACTCCGAACATTTAATACAGTCCATGTGATATGAAGCCGGACATGAGCAACATTTGAGCAAAGATCCTTCATCTACAATTTTCACCAATAAACACATAACATATCCACTGAACTGAAGACATCATATGGAAAAACCAAACAAGTGGCTTATAACACACTTTACTGACCTCTAACATCTACATGCCCCACATAACTATTATTACAATTTAAACTATAATATTAATATCAAGACAAGTTGTTAACGAAAGCCTCAAAAATTAATATATTTAATAATTATTATTCCATGGGAAAGTTACGAAAATGGCGAAACATAAAAAATCATGATCAATGATCAAAGGAAGTAAATAAATAACTAAATAAATAATATCTGCAGTTTCTATTTTAGATCTACTGTACAGTAGTTCATAAGATATTGTTTGACAAAAAAGATTTCTACAGTCAACCATCCAGTCAGCTTGCCAGCCATCTAATTGGCCCAATTTAAAAAAAAACACACAGCCACAGCTGTGCTAAGAAATAATCAAGCTACTCTATTACCTTGAGAACAAGCCAAACACCAAGATATGTTGATATGGCTGGCTGTCTTCATTCTGTGCCCAGTGCAGATGATATGGTCTCCAGCAAGGAATGTGACTCCAGCACAAAAGCACTGATCAGCATGATATGCCACAGGACATCGGATACATCGAAGAAGAGTTCCTGTGTTGACACACAAATGATCCATGACAAAAATTTGACATAGCATTTATAAATGCAACTCCATGTCATTAATAAAAAAGAAGCTGAAAGCCAAGAAAATATGCATAACAAGCAGTGCAATTTTAACTGTAGACAATAATAATACAAAACAGCAAAGTGGATTTGACAATGCCTCCTTAAGCCTTGTATGTCGTTTCATCAACCCACTGTCCTAATTGTTAACTAAACTAAAAAGAAATTTGAGCTAATGCTCCCGAGACCCGCGAAAGCCTATGGCAGTTCCTGTTGGCAAATTGTCTGTGTATTCTCCAGCCATTTCATCGCAATTCACTCTTGAAGTGTGCGCTGCACAAATGACTTTTACTGGGGTACCGCTCTTTGATGCCCTTGCGCACAGATTTCTTTGAACCTAGAAAATCTAGACTTGGACCACCGAAATCTACGTTTTATACGCAGCTTCTCCGTGTCTATCTAAATTGATTTTGGCACAATTTGCTCTTGAAATGTGTCTCGCCGACCAAAATTGCCAAAAAAACCATAAAACGCCTATTTTGGCGTTCAAGGTCATCCAAGATCATTGAATTCGATGGCAATCGAGAGCCAGTGTACAACTCCTATAAGTGACAAAAATAGTAATCTAGACCCTATCTCACACCGATACTGGAGATAGAGCGACTTAATAGCTAAAAATTGCAACTTTTTCCTACCCCCTCTCATTCGGGGTGACCCCCTTTGAATTTATGGAAAAGCTTTACGTTTCCTGAAACTAGAGTTTTCTATGCAGCCTGTGACTGATCCACCCGTGTGACAGAAAGACGGACGAACAGACAGAATTGCGATGGATAAGATGTGCTAACGCAGTAGCTGCTTTCGCGCGTAAAAAATTCTTTCAACAACAATAATCTGAATTTTTAACTAAGTCTAAATTTTTCACCTCTTCCACACAATACTGCAAACCACAGTTTCTTCAGTGCTGACGATGTGTGCTGGGTAACAAAAGTCAGAAATACACTCTCGGAAACTCGGTTCAATTTGAAATAATTCTGAAAAAACTAACCAGTTGAAACAAATTTGAAATTTGACATTAAAATCAACAATTTCAACATACTTTGCACTTTTGTACTACAAGACAAACATAAACAACAAAGAAATGAAATCATACCTTTTGCTGTTTTTGCTGCAGACTTTACTGGCATCCTAGTGACACAAGTGGCACAATTATGCTGACGACAAATGATCCGACCAGAGTCTTTACGCACAGTGACACCAACTTGACTCAAACATTCCGAGTGATAATAACGGCCACAAGAAGGCATGGAGCACTGAACCATATCATCACTAGTCTTCTTGCATTCAAAACATGTGCGGATGCCTGTTACAAAATAACAGGACGTATCAACCATTAGACACTGTGCTAATTCACTAAGAAATGTAGACAATCAGTCATTACAAGACGACTACAAACATCAGACATTCAATTTCCACATCAGAATGCAGAACATACAAAAAAAACAAACAATACAATGTTAAATGAAGATGGTTACAGAATACAATTAAATGACACTCCTGTGTGTGACTGCAGAGACGATTATAAAACTGTGGAACATTTCGTATGTGAATGTAAGCTGTACAGTCAGCACAGAACAATTATGTATGAAGACATTAATAAAGTGTTACAATTGCACAAAGAATCATCAGGTGTTAAAATATCATTTGGTCTACTTTTGGGTCAAGACTGGACAACAGAGTCACTAGACCTCAAAATAGAATAATAACTAGAAATTTGGGGCAAAGCCCAACGTGAGTCCGCCCGGCGCCCTAAGTCCGATTGGTGGAAAATTAGGGGTGGGGTAAAATTTCCTCGGCACCAAAGTCACGTGCCCCGAACTCAAATGCACTGGCATACGCCAAACGCGTATTGCCGATTTAGGGTAGGTCAACATGAGCGCTTATAACTTTGTTCGTAGTGGACGAAATTTCACAAATTTTTCTGTGTTCAATGCCCAAAGGATCCCTCTCGTCAACGCCGTTTAGATTTTGTCACTATCATCATCGATTCCAGAGATATTTGCACTCAAACTCGAAAGTTGTCGTAAATCGCACCGATTTTTGCACGTTTTTTGCCCTCCCAAATTTCAACGGGGGCGGTGCCCCCAAAAGTTGTACTTGCGTTAACACCCCAACCTAGAGACACGTCAAGTGCCAAAGTTTCGTCAGGCTACGCCCCCTAACTCCGAAGTTATAATGGCTCATTTATTCCATTTTAAGCCAATTTTTGACCCCCCTTTGAAAAAAATAGCAAGGGCGGCCCCCGTCCCAGGTGGGGGGTGCACTAGTAAGACTTGGACATTCTCTAGCGCATGTAAAAATTTGGGGGCGCAGCACCCGTTAGGGGCCGAAATATAATCTTCTGAAATATTCGACTTAGGGTAGGTCGACATGAGCCATTAGAAGACCAAAGTTTACACAATTTTTTTGTTCAACGCAGAATTAACCGTGTTTGATAACGCTGTTTACCGCTAGTCGATATCTCTATCCAGTTTAGAGATATTTGCGGTCAAACTCGAAAGCTGTCGTAAAACGTACTAAATTTTGGACGTTTTTTGCCCTCCCAAATTTTAAGGGGGGGCGGTGCCCCCAAAAGTTGTACTTGCGTTAACACCCCCACCTAGAGGCACGTCAAGTGCCAAAGTTTCGTCAGGCTACGCCCCCTAACTCCGAAGTTATAGTGGCTCATTTATTCCATTTTAAGCCAATTTTTGACCCCCCTTTGAAAAAAGTTGTAAGGGGGGCCCCCATCCCCATTGGGGTTGCGCTAGTAAGTCTTGGTCATTCTCTAGTGCGTGTAAAAATTTGGAGGCGCAGCACCCCCTAAGGGCCGAAATATGTTCTTCCGAAAAATGCACTTTGGGTGGGTACAATTCAACATCGAGATCTCCAAGGTCACTGGACCAAACTTCACTGGACTTGCTTCGCCTAACGCAGGAAGAATAGCGGTAGACGGAATAAAAATGCGATTTTGAATATCTTCATCCCTTTCGGAGATATTCGCCGCCGAACTTCGAAGTCGTCCGAAATTGGGCCAAATTTTGCATGGTTTTGGCCCCTGAAATTTTTTTGGGGTGCGCCCACCAAAATTTTGGACCGGCATTATAAAATTCGGCCTAGTACTGACCATCGTGCAAACTATCGTTTTCGGGCGGACTAATAAATGACAAATTGGAAACTGGGCAAAAGTTGTTTAAGTCAGATGAGTCCAGCCCCGTTTTCTTCAGAAGCGGTGTAACAATTGCATGCTTCTGTGATACAAGCAATCAACCCTGACTCAGCGACGCGTTGACCATCCTGGTGATGTATAGGGCAGAAGTACGTCAATGTACTCGCGCATCAGGAATGTTGGCACCGGGTACAGCGAGCAGAACTTGACTGGTGACGTCATGATAATTTGCCGTATCTCAGTCTGCGTGCACGGGCGGAATGACGCCAGCGACGACGTTGCCGGAGCGAGAACAGGTGGTGGTGGTAAACCAGCTGTGTTGGAACGCACGCTTTCAACCTTCTGAACGAAAAAAGCCACAAAGCCATCGGCGGTATGGTCTGTAGCGCTGGCAATGTCCCGATGTTGTCCAAGCAACATCGACAGCGAGCGCCAAAGCACTGTCGATGACTTCCCACACAGCTCGAGACGATCTCTTCAGTATTCCTCTTTCTTGCGGCGATGCAACAGAATCCAACGAGGAGTTGCGTCTACTCAGAACTGGCGCTCAGTGGAAGTGCCCATCTTCCGGTACCAGAGCTCAAAACGCCGACACTGTCATCGTTGAGTGCGACATTCAGCGTCAAATCATGGAGACAGGCGGCACGCCGGGCGACGAATGCTATGTTGAGATGCCAGATGGTCAACAATACCTTGCAGTACAGTGTCGTAGGTCGTGAACAGCTGGTCGACATCAGCGTGGTCCGACGACGACGGCGGCGGTCGACACAGCACACCGTCCTCCAACGCCTGACGCAGCTCGTTGCGGTCAACGCGTCGCCAACCACGTACCAACTTCTCGACTACAGACACCACATCGACGACGAACAGAAGTCGGCTGACAATGAGCCAGTGGTCCGACAGCATGCCAAATGGTTCAACGTCGACACTGTCCAGTGCGCAGTTAGCAGGTGTCACGACGACATCCAACGTGTTGCCACGGCGCTGGGTTGGACCTCGCACATGCTGCACTATGTCGAACGATGTCAGCAGGTCGGCTAGGCGACGAACACCCGATCATCCGGGTTTTGCGTTTTTATGTCAAAATCGCCGCCGACCAACACAGGGCACGCGTAGACGACGAGCATGTCCAGTAACGTCAACAGTTCGTCTAAGAACTGTGTACAAAAATGATCGGAGCTGGGACGGTACACAGATGACGACGAATGGTCCGCTGTCGGTCGTCAGCCGGACAGCGAGAACCTTGAACATACTACACGTAGGTGTTGGCAGTGTAGCGCACTTTCAGTGTTTCCAAAAGATGACGGCGATGCCGCCACCACGGCGAGACGGACGCACCACATCGACGACAGCGTAGTCGGACGGTGTCACTAATCGCAGACAGTTGTCTTCACTAACCGTTTGCCATGTCTCAGTCAGCGCCAGCACATCCAGCGATCATTCAGTAATGACGTCATCTGAATTGGTATGCAATGACTCAGCGTTCAGCCAGCCGATCACTAGTGAGCCGGGCGAATCAGCTGATCGGCTCGGAAGACAGTTGGCGGTCGACACGGAAGTAGGTCGATATTGCACGGATGTCGTACGCCGCTGGCGTGCACGCAGGCGACCGGGAAACCACAGGTGTAACGTAAACAATGTCTTGCGTACAGCACACTGTGGGGGGCGGTCACTCATATTGAGGTCGCGCAGGCTGAGTACGTTGACATGGCGATCAGACAACGCCCACATCGTGCAACGTTAACATCCAAACCCGCAGACTGGCCGTCGGAAGCAGGTAATCTTCGCGAAATGCAACCAGCATGACGACGGATCAACTACCAATTCACTGAGCAAATTTCAGAAACAAACGTCGAAAACGACATTTAAGTAGCTGCACACGAAAAACGCTACAACACGCCCAGAGGCACAACAAAGACCATTAACGTCATTGTAATTTATGACGCCATAAAGCATTCAGCTGAAACGATTTGGTGCGCTAACGCAAGCAGCATTTGAATCAGGCTGATTGTTGCATGAAACTTTTTCAGTCTGTAGCTGGATTTACCAAAATGGGGCTCCTTGGCATCTGATTTTATGAAAGCCCTGATATCTACGTTTATTAATGTCTTATTCGGGTCTGTGAATATACTATAGCCTAATCTGTGGTAGCCGGAAATCAAAGCACTTTAGGCAAAATACGACGCAATGGTATCAAAAAATTTTTACTACAAATTTAGCTGTTAATTATATCAGTTGTGTTAGTGAAAGGCCAACCAAAATTTGTGACTAGTTACATGGGCCCCTGATGGACAGAGGGGCCGGGAAGCAAGCCCTGCACAATTTCCCCATATTTCAGCACTGCAGTCCAGTCCAAAGTCTACAGTTACCCAGCTGGCTGTTCATGACTATGACTTGTACACCAAGACCACCCTGCATACAGCAACGACCTTAACCCTGGTGACTATTATCTGTTTTGAAATCTCACAATGATGTTGTTCACTATCCATGATGACGAATGACTCGAGCCTCTTTCGTTGACACTGGAAATCGCTTCTATTTAATGCTGTGTGACGTCATAAATTACAACGACATCATATCCGCAACCGACTCAATAGAGTTCGTGAAGGATGTACATTTCACTGATGTATAGATTGTAAAAAATATTGTTGTCTAATATGTCGAGACCAGAAACTTCTGGGATGACCCTCGTACTCACACCTGCAAGCTAATTCCATTCATGATCTCAAGCAAATACACATTTGTTGATAGCAGTGCCATATTGACTATGCGAGTGAGTAGTATTTAATACCCCGTTTACACAATGAAGCTGGCTCCAAGAGTTGGCTCTAGTTAGCTGGATGAGCCAGCTCAATGTTTGCTCAATCGTGTAAACGGGGTATAACGTCCAGCCCGACACAGTATAGGTCACTGAGTAGTGAGTACGTGATACTGTCCTGTCGCAGCTCCGCCACCATCCACGGACCTGTAGAATAACCTGTCGCTCGCCACTATTGCAATAAAAAGCTATTATAAATGTAACTGGTCACACAGTCTCACCTGTTGCATCACCAGCGCAGCCAGTGTGGTCAAACACTGCTTCACTGTCTGGCAGTAATTAGCAACTCACCAACGCCGATGACTATCCCCTCCCCTCCCTCTTCACGTGTAGGCTCTAGCGCTGCTGGCGATCTTAGCTTTGATGCAGAGCGGTAACACCTGCAGTGAGGAGTCGGTGAGACGAGTCGCAGCGCCGCTCGGCTCACTGCGGCGGTCGTACGCGACCGTTCACGGCACAGCCAAGCCCAAGACAGTAAAGCTGCTACGTTTTTAAACTAGAAAACCGAGACCCTCAATAGAGAGCTGAAAACCACGGTTTTGACATGGTTCGATATTGCTAAAAACCGCAGTTTCGGTGCCGATTTCGATAATCATAACAACACTAGTTGTAATAGGTGAATTAGGAGTAAAAATAGTAATTATGCAAATGATTTTCCATTAACGTTATGTTATACTGTACTGTGACACATTTAAAGTGATTTTTCAACTGTCATCCAAAAACTGATACGTTCAGAAGCCCAGATGTTGGCCTAGGGCCTTAACGTAGCATAAAATTTTTACGCTACAATATGCTTGTAGCTGCCTTGCTGTAGCCAAGTGACTAGTAGCGTAGCAGCAACGAGCCGCTTGTAGCCACTGCGCTACCAGACGCACCTCAGATCAGATCACTAAACATAATTTTAACCCTAACCCTAACCTGCAAACCCAACCCTAACACTAATCATATGTATTTGACGAGATCATACATCATGCCAGTGATGTCAGTGCAGCCAGTGCAGTGTTTCGTGACATGGACCAAACAGCACGGTAATCAAGAACTGTGGATACCAAACAAATTATGGAATTTTTCTTCCCACGTACTTTCGCTCCCAGGAACTTTCGTTCCTGGGAGCGAAAACGACAAGGAACTTTCGCTCCCACTGCATGCTGGCATCCTTTGATTTCAGCTGCTTCTATTAAGCGTTAAAGCATTAAGTGTGTAGGCCTATAATGTTAACTTTTAGTGATGAGCGAAAGTTCCACCACATTTTTGCTCAGGGGAATGAAAGTTCCAGATACCTATCAAACACTGGATATTTGAGGTGTCATTCTTGAATGTCTCTGCACAGTAGTATATGACCTTGAAAACTAAATGTCCAATATCCAATAACCACGATTCTGGATGTGCGTTAGGCTAGCATCAGTACGTACGCAACACAATAGGGCTTTTTGTCGTATCCTTTGTAGTTCTTCATGTTCAGTGTCATACCACAATCCCAGCACTTAAAACATGCCTTGTGCCACACCTGCATACACAAAACCGCACACATACATTCAACAAAAAAACACTGTAAGCAAAGCATAGTGTTATTGAACATGCGCTCCTCGCACGGTCCAATGTATCGCAGAAAATGATACTGAAAGTGCGTGCTCGCATGGCTTATCCACTGAAGTCTCGGTTAGGTCTAGTTTCCATGCCTGTGTACGGGCTGAACTTCTGAAGTAAACTGTATGACATCTTAAGTGGTATTATGTCATCTAAGGACACTCTGAATGGTAGTAAAGGCCTAAAGGTCGATGTGATTCGAAGCTGAAATATCAGCTGAGCAGAATCTTCAGTTGTCAACACTGTTGTAGCCAAAACAGCCTAAAATATTAGGGTTAGAACATACTAGCATTGGGGTATTGCCCAATATTTGCTAGTACTGGGTACTGGGCAATACTTTTCTGGGTGTGGTATCCAATAGTAGTGCAATGCACAAAGTTTTTTATAAGTAACAAAAAATTTGAGCGAATGCTCAGGGAACTCGCGAAAGCCTATAGCAGTTCCTCTTCGCAAACTGTCAGTGTCTGCAGCCTTTTCATCGCAGTTCATTCTTGGATTTTGTGCTGCAGCAGAAGATCGCAAAAATTAATAATAAACAGCATGTCTGTACCTGTTTGCAATCGTTTTCAGGCTACGCCAGATAATTGCGGTAAAATAGCCACTTTTTAGGAGGGGTAGCCGTCTTTGATGCCCACCTGCGCCAGGCTCCATGAACCTAGGGGATCGGGACTTAAACTGCTGAAATCTACGTTTAATGCTGAAAATTTCATACACAGGTTGTCTTGGTTTAACTCCAGCCATTTCGTCGCAATTCAGTATTGACATGTGCACAGCATCCAAATATTGCGAAAAATTCAGTAAAAACCCCTTATGGGAAGGTTCAAGGTCATTCAAGGTCATCAATGTTGATAAATCCAAAAAGCCTGTCACCAGTGCTTGTTATGATAAGCAGCATGTATGTACCTATCTGCTACCGTTTTCATGCTACACAAGATAATTGAGTTAAAAAAACCACTTTTAGGGGGGTAGCTGTCTTTGACGCCTGCCTGCACCGACCTCCTTGAACCTAGGGGGTCGGGACTTAAATGTCTAAAATCTACGTTGAATGCTGAAAATTTCATATGCAGGTTGTCTTGGTCTATCTCCAGCCATTTCATCACAATTCAGTGTTGAAATGTGCGCTGCATCCAAAAATTGCGAAAAATTCACTAAAAACCTCTTTTTGAGGGGTTCAAGGTCATTCAAGGTCATTTGTTATGATAAGCAGCATGTATGTACCTATCGTTCTTCTCTGTAACTTTGGTTCACTGTTTGGAAGTTCTAAGTTTTCGTTGCAGCCAGGGTTTTCAATAGACCTGAATTTTCAGGACGTCGTGACTTCCAAGCTAAAAAATTTGGACGTCAGTGTACAAAATCTGGAAGTCATGCAGTAGGCCTACAAGAAAAATCAAGCAAAAACTTAATGCAAAACAAGACTTACTACATATGCATCACTAACGCACCACCAACATAGGTCGTGGTTTTTACACGCTACAGCCATGTGGCACGATTGTCGTCTGTCTGTCAATCTGTCTGTCACGGATGTATATTTGTGATTAATCAGTGCGAGATAGGGTCTAGATTGCTATTGATTACTTATAGGAAGTCACATATTGGCTTTCAAACGACATGAAAATCATTGGCCTTGGATGACCTTGGAAGACGTTAAATAACATCTTTGGTCATAACGCACTATGGTATGACAATCGTGCGGTATTGTGACTAAACGGTTAGTCGTAGAGGGTCGGCGATGGTACTATCGGATAGGGCGCTGGCAACTTACTATAGGCTGTCAATAGTAACCATGTCTCCATCTGCAGCGGTTTTGCCGCAATTTCTAATGGAAAGTTTCAAGCAAAGTAGCCGTATCTCAGAAACGGTGAAAGATAGGGCCAAGTTACCTATTAATCACTAATAGAAAGTCACATATATTGGCTTTCAAATGACATGAAAACTATTGACCTTGGATGATCTTAAAGGTCAGTAGTGCAACAGGAACTATATAGGCTGTAGCGCATCTTCCCTAGCGACAGCTGGGCTTTCTTGTAACAAGCAACATTTAATTTTAGTAGCTTTATGCAAAACGAAAGTTGCAGTTTCTGGATCAGAACTGTTCACAGAATAAATTAATATGGTTGCCATGCCACGTCTTCATAAAATGAAGTATTCAGAAACACGACAGTCAGCGAAAATTATCGAACCAATGAAACATTGGAAAACAGATTCTGACGTCAATTTCCAGCTTATTATAGACAAATAAACATAATAAGAATCAAATTGATTTGGACGTTGTGACGTCCACGTCATAAAATTTGGGCGTACGGGCTGAAATTTTTGCGCGTATTTATGCCCAAACGTCCGCTATTAAAAACCCTGGTTGCAGCAGGTGCTAGTTGTCGTCAGTGTGTTCTGTGGAGCAAGTTTTCCTTTGTATGACGACATTAGACTTCACTGTCAGATCGGCGATATGCAACTAAGCACAGAGACTGTAGCTGACTGGCTATCGTACTGTCACGAAGTGTGCCTGGAGACGGTAGCCAGTGAGACGCCGCAGTTGATAGGTGGTGCCGGTCCGACAGTTGAAATCGACGAAAGTAAGTTCCGTAAGCGAAAGTACAACAAAGGCAGGCTGGTCGAAGGACATTGGGTCGTCGGCAGAGTTTGCCATCTGCCTTGACAACAAGCGA